>Ga0209400_1002729_pt1 | contig 13205 bp, 10 predicted proteins | sample M_130807_EF_Meta_FD_187313 | JGI IMG/M metagenome (GOLD analysis project Ga0209400, IMG submission 187313) | Freshwater microbial communities from Lake Montjoie, Canada to study carbon cycling - M_130807_EF_MetaG (SPAdes) (version 2) | ecosystem: Environmental > Aquatic > Freshwater > Lake... | reverse complement strand
AGCATGTTCATCAGTCTTCCCAAGGACATGGAACTGCCGGAAATCAAACGTCGGTCCGTTCCCAGTGAAGAATTAAAAAAATAGGATGATCGCAGGCATGTCTAAAAAGTTGATGAAGTTGGAGAAAAATTCGGAATTGATCCGCAAGTTCAAAAAAATGTGGCAAAGCGGCCAAAGCGAGGTTTGCGAAGTGAGGAACTCGTCGATTCACGGACGCGGCGTTTATGCCACCTGTGACATCGCCAAGGGGGATAACATCATCGAGTACATTGGCGAGTTGATCGACAAGAAAGAGAGCGCCAGGCGCGCGAATGTGCAGGCCGCAAGGGCCGCGAAACACGGTGATGCCGCGGTTTATATTTTCACGATCAATGACAGCTATGATCTCGATGGCAACCTCCCATGGAATACGGCGCGTCTGATCAACCACTCGTGCGAGCCGAATTGCGAGGCGTGGATCGACGGCAAGCGCATCCACATTCATGCCCTGCGCAGGATCAAGAAGGGCGAGGAGTTGTCTTTTGACTATGGCTTTGACGTGGAGACCTGGGAGGATCATCCCTGCCGCTGTGGCAAGAAGGCTTGCGTGGGACACATCGTCAGCCGGGCGCAATGGAGTGAACTGGCGAAGAAAAAAAAGCAGCACACCTCTCGGTGAATGCCGGCAGACAACGGTCGCGTCAAAGGCTCCCTCTCGGAACAAGCGGTTTTCCGGCATCAGGCGGTCTCCGTTCCGTGCTTCGGGGCGATGTCGGACTCATCGTTCGTCGAAAAACGTTTCCGAAGTCGCGAGCGTTTGCAATCCGGCTTTCTGATGCTACCATTTCTCCCATGACTGCGGAACGCAAGCCGACGGCATTTGAAATGAAAGTCTATGACGCGGTGGAAAAAATCCCGCGCGGCAGGGTCGCCACATATCGCGATGTCGCCCGCTTCATCGGCGTGGCTTCGGCCCAGGCGGTCGGCCAGGCGCTCAAACGCAATCCCTTCGCGCCGGCCGTGCCCTGTCATCGGGTAGTTTCCAGCACAGGCAAGACCGGGGGATTCTTCGGTTCGTCGTCCGGACCGCAATGGGAGAGCAAGAGGGCGATTCTCGAAAACGAGGGCATTCAATTCGGCAGCGGGCGCATCGATCTGGTGAAGTTCGCCCACAGGTTTTGAAGGCATCGCTTTCATGGTTCCCGCCTTTTGATACATTTGTCCCGCGCACCGCGTAGCATTTCATGATGCGAATGAAGTTTCTTTTTCCCGTGCTTCCGGCAGTTTGCTCTCTGTTGCATGCGGATCCCGCTGGACAGTGGCAGCGGGAGATCGTTCCCATCCTGGAAAATTATTGTTACGATTGCCATGCCGACGGTGCGAAAAAAGGGGACTTCTCTCTGGAGTCATTTGCCAGCATCGCCGCCATGCAGTCGCGGCGCGACATCTGGAAAAGGGTGCGGGAAAACCTGGCATACGAGTTGATGCCGCCGATCAACAAGGATCAACCTTCCCCGGATGAACGGAGAAAACTCATCGATTGGGTTGATGCCGCGGTGTTCCCTGTTGATCCTCTCCACCCCGATCCCGGGCGTATCACGCTTCGCCGGCTCAACCGCTACGAATATCAAAACACCTTGCGCGATCTGATTGGTGTCAAACCCGACACCGACCTGCTTCCTCCGGATGACTCGGGGTATGGGTTCGACAACATCGCCGATGTTCTGACCTTGTCGCCCACTCATCTGGAAGCCTATTTGAACACCGCGTCCCGTGCCCTTGACACGGTGTACGGCGAGTCATCGCCGCAAAAAAAATCCATCGAACTCTCCTCACTGAAGGGTGGGCAGGCATTTGAATCCGACACTTTGAACATGTTTGCCGCGGGCGTCCGGGCGAAAAAACTGGCCGAGAAAGAAGGGAAGTACACCGCGGTCTTCCGTCTCAGCGGCACCCAGGCCGGGGACGAGCCGGTCAAGGCGAAGATCTCCCTCGGCGATCAAACTCGGCAGGTGACCGTCGATAAAACAAGCCCGGTGGCGTTTTCCATCAGTGGTGATGTCAAGGATGCCCAACGCACGCTGTCGGTTGAGTTCCTCAACGATTTTTGGGATGAGGCGACCAAAGCGGATCGAAACCTGATCGTGCACTCGATTACCCTGGAAGGACCTATGGCCAAAAACAAGCAGGCCAGTTCGCTTTTGTTTCCTCCCCGGAAAAAGGATTCGACCGACACACAATACATCGCGGCAGTGTTGCGGACATTCCTTGCGCACGCTTTCCGCAGGCCTGCGACAGAGGCTGAAATCACCCGCTATGCCGAATTGGTGGCCCGCGAGCGGAAGAAAAATCAGAGCGTCGAACTCGCGATGAGACCGGCCTTTGAAGCAGCGATGATCTCGCCCCAGTTTCTGTTTCGCGAGCTGCATGCGCTTTACTCATTGGAAAAACCGGGAACAATTGTCGCGGTTCCCGAACTCTCCCTCGCATCGCGCATGTCCTATTTCCTCTGGAGTTCCACCCCCGATGACGCCAACCTCTCGCTGGCGGCGAACGAGAAACTCCGCAGCGGGCTCGATGCAGAAATCGACCGCATGATCCGCGATCCGAAAACCGTGGCTTTGATCGACCGTTTTTTCGCGCAGTGGCTGCAATTCGACGATGTTTCTTTCATCTCGATCGACGACAAAATCTATCCCTCGTTTAAGGAAAGCATGCGTGCCAATCTGGTTGCGGAAACGAGGAGCTTCTGCATCGATTTGTGGAAAAACAATCTTCCGGTCACGCGATTGATTGATGCGAACTACACCTTTGTCAATGAAGCGCTCGCGAGGCACTACAATATACCCAACGTCAGTGGCGTGGATTTCCGCAAAGTGACCATGACCGACCCGGAGCGCGTCGGAATCCTCACGCATGGTTCGATCCTTGCGCTCACCTCCAATCCCAACCGCACTTCACCGGTGAAACGCGGCAAGTGGGTCTTGGAAACATTGCTCGATGCCGCGCCGCCTCCGCCGCCTCCCAATGTTCCTTCGCTGGCACCGCCGCACAAGGGGGCCACCCCCGCCAACCTCCGCGCCCAGTTGGAACTCCACCGCAAGGACCCCGCATGCGCTTCTTGTCACAAGCTGATGGATGGAATCGGTTTTGCCTTCGAGGCCTATGATGTCGACGGTTCGCGTCGTGCCGCCGGTCCCGGACTCGACACCAGGGGCAGTCTTTCGACCGGTGAAATGGTCGACTCTCCCGCAGCCCTTGCCAGGCTTGTATCGGGGAAACGCCTGCCTGAATTTCATCGCGCCTTCGCGGTCAAGCTGCTCACTTTCGCACTGGGCAGGGGGCTTGAATACTATGACAAACCTGCGGTCGACCAGATCGTCGCTCAGGCAGCGAAAGACAATTTCAGTCTTCATTCCTATCTGCATGCCACCATCAAATCGTTTCCATTTCAGAATTTCCGCAAGTGAGTGAGGTCGGCGCGCCCGATGTTTTTACGCATTTCCCTTGGCTTCGGATTTTTCTGTGCGATGATCGATGAATGAAAACGCGTGTGATATTGGCAATGACCTCCCTTTTGACTGGCGTGACCGGAGCACAGGTTTTGGTGCCGGGGCAGGGCAGGAATTTTGATCGTCGCCAGGGTGGTGATGCGAACAGCGGCGGCGTGACCATCGTGCCGGCGGATGGCGCGCAGAAGCCTAAGACCAGTTACAAAACGTTCCTGGTTCTCGCCGATTCCCGTGCATGGACCAGCAGTGATGGCAAAGTCATTCAAGCGAAATTGATCGCCTTTGAGGACGTGGTTGTCGATGAGTCCAAGCCGGAGGAGAAGGCGAACGCGGCTCCTCCCGCGAATCCCACGGTGGTTCGGGGCGGCAAGGTGCGCCTGCTTTTGAATCAAAAACCCGTTGAACTCGCCGTCGACCGCCTGGTGCAGGCGGACCGCGATTTCATCGAAAAAATCCGCGTCCAGCATGCGAAAAAAACGCCAGCCTCACAGTGAGGTAGGTGCGTCTTCCCGCGCATCCGTGTTGCCGACATCCCGCTCCACCAGCGGACGCGCGAGCATTTCCTCATACAGTTCGATGTATTGTTCGGCCACTTCCTCATGATTGAACCGCTGCTGTGATTCACGCATGATGCGGCGGAGATGGACTTCTTTTTCCTCAACCGGCAGGCGGAAAAATTCCATCGCCCGGTCGACAGCCCAGCGCAGGGCGGCCGGGTCGTAATGTTCGAAACGAAAGCCATTGCCGCTGCCATTGTGGATGTCCAGATTCGTCACGGTGTCATAAAGTCCCCCGGTGGCGTGAACGATCGGCAGGGAACCGTAAATCGGCGCCGTCATTTGCGGCAGTCCGCACGGCTCGAACAGCGAGGGCATGAACATGAAGTCGGATCCCGCAAAACCCAGGCGTGACAGCCGCTCATCAAAGTCAACAACCGAAACCCGGCCGCGCAATCCGAAGTTGTTGACGATCTTGTGGAACTCCTGCTGATGGGGACCATTGGCAATCACCGCGATTTGCAGATTTTCCAGCCAGTAGTCGGACACCAATTTGTAGAGGATGTCGGTCAGCAATTGAGGACCTTTTTGCAGCGGGTCAAGCCGTGAAGGCCAGAAAAAAACAGGCGCGTCGGGATTTTCATGCAGTTGCAATTCGCGCTGCAGTGCCCGTTTGTTCGCGCGCTTGCCTTCGATCACCTTCGTGAAGTGGTATTGCTTTTCAATAAAGGGGTCGGTTTCGGGATTGTAGGAAACATCGGGCGCATTGAGGATTCCCTTCGCGCAGCCAGCCCAGTACTTTTGGCGCAGTTCCTCCCTGACAGAAAGCGGGATCATCGGGTGCCATCCTTCGACAACCTCCCAGAGGAATCGCGGACTCACCGTGTTGATGAAGTGGGCCGCAAAAATTCCGCTGGTCAACAGGTCGACCGTGACGTTGTTGCGGGCGTGTTCATAGTTGTAGGGCATGCCGTCGTAGTAAAGGTTGGCCCAGAATTCCGCGGCATCGATGCCATGGTCTTCAACTTCGGAAAGTGTCACACGCTGGGTGTGGATGTTGTGAACCGTGAAGAGACTCTTGATACCTCGGCGACGTGCCATGCCGGGAATGAGACCGGTCATCCAGTCGTTGCAATGAATCAAGTCGGGCCGCGCGCTGGGTACGATGTGGTTGATCACTTCGCGCTGGAAAACCAGAGCGATGTGCATGGATTCCGCGCTGTAGTTGCTGTACACCTGTTCGCGGTAATAAAAAATCCGGTCCTCGGCGAGATGGATGTGCGCGTCGGGCAGCACTTCGTAATACTTCCGCAGCTCTTTTTCGTGGAAATTGAACACGTCACCCTGGAACATCCGTCGGTAGTTCGGCAAGGCCACGTGAACGTCCGCGCCGAGTTCGAAAAGCGCCGAAACCAGAGAGGCCGAAACATCCGCCAGACCACCGGCTTTTGCGGACATCCTTTGCGCATAGTTGCCCATCCCGGAAGGAAGATAGGTGATCTCCGGGGTGACAATCAGGATGCGTGGTCTCTTGGTGGCGGACATACGTGGCGGGAGGATAGAAATTTTTATGCCAATTCGCGAGGCAATATGAATTTATTTCCTAGCACGCGCTATGCATAACTGCTCTTTTTTGAAGCAAATCCGTCACAGGGAGCTTGCCTGACCTTGTTTTGCCGCCTTAGGTATAAAACGGCCCGCCTTCAGATGCGGACCTGCCGCAATGCCTGACAAATGGCCGGGAAGATTTGCTTCTTGCGGCTGACAACTCCTGGCGCGGAAAACGTGGCAAGTTCGGTGCGCTGGTAGGGCAATGCCTGAATCAGGTTTTCATCCCCGGCAGTGAGGATGTTGCTGAAATGCTCGGTGACATCGGTGATGACGAGACAGATCAGATCGAGCTTCTCGCTTTCCACCAGGAAATTCAAGTAAGTCAGCAGTTCCTCCTTCCGGGCGGGCAATGCTTCCATGCCAAGCTCTTCAACCTGGGCAATCGAAATTTTCCGGCCCTCGTCGGTGAATTCCTTGCGGTCCGAATTGACGATTTCCGCGACGCTGCCATTGGCCAGCAGCGAACCGATGGCGAAAAACTTGCGGGTGAATTCGGCGGACTTCACACCGGCCAGCATCGCCAGCCATGCGAGCATGTCGCGATCAAGTTCAGTTGTGGTGGGCGAGGTCAGATTCAGGGTGTCGGACACAATCCCGGCGAGCAGGCACAAGGCAACGCCCTGCTCGGGCAGCAGGTTGCGGTGGGCGAATTTTCGCGCCACCAGGGTGGAGGTGGAACCGACCGGCTCGTTGAGATAACGGATCGGTTCGCGCGAAACCAGATTGCCGGCGAGGCGGTGGTGGTCGATGACTTCCACGACTTCCGCCTCCTCAACCCCCTTGACGGCCTGGGCATATTCGTTGTGGTCGACCAGCGCGAGCCTCATGCGCGGCGGGTCGATCATGTCGGATTTGGAAATCACTCCGAGCAAGGTTTGGTCAACGGGATTCAGCACGGGAAAAAGTTCCTGCGCGGACGGTGCGATGCGTTTTTTCAGGATCGAAACCGGTTCGGCGGAATCCACGGTGACGAAGCCCGACTCGAGGACGTTTTTGACCATTCGCGAACAGCGGATCAACGTCGTGCACGAGGCGGTGTCCTGCTTGGCAAAAAGAAGGCAGATGCCTTTTTCCGCTGCCATTTTATTCAACTCCGGGTCGATGTCGTATCCTCCGGTGATCAACAGGGCACGCACATTGTAATCGATCGCAAGCCTGTGAAGCGGAGGCCGATCACCACAGATGACCAGAAAACGTCCCACCGAACCTTCTTCCCTGGCCTGGAGCAGGCGCTTTTCGACTGTTTCTCCCGAGGAGGCTCCAACGAGAATGATCAGGTTTTCCTCGACATCGGCTTCGGGATATCCGGCTCCGGCCGCTGTCGCATGAAGAGTGTCGGCCATTTTTTTCAACGAGACCAGCACCGTGCGCACTGCCAGTCCCTTGGTCTCCGCCGGCAACAGCAGCTCTAACAAATCCAGATAGCGGAGAATGCCTTTGACATGCCGCGAGTCATCGATCACGGGTACGGCCCGCACTCCCGCGTTGAGCATGTTCTGGTAGGCGGTGAGAAAAGTGTCGCTCGGGGCGACATGGACGACATCGCGGCGGCACATCATGCCAGCGGTGGTGCGCACGTCGTCGATCAACTCCGGAGGCTCGACTCCCGCCTCTTCCAACACCCAGGCCGTGCGCGGGGTGAGTTCGCCACAGCGGGCGGCTCGGGCTGTCGGTTCGCCGGTGAGACGCAACAACGCGGCGTGACCGATGGCGGAACAAATCGCATCCGTGTCAGGATTGCGATGTCCGATCACGAAAAACGGCATCTCGCTTTTCCAGGCATTCATGCAAGGTGTTCGTTGCGAGTGGGCATCAGGTGGGCTGCTCGCCGCGCGCCATGACGACCTTGCCCGTGCGCACGGTTTCGATGATGTTGAATTGCGAAAACATCGTGATCGCGGCATCGGCTTTTGTCGTTTCCCCGGTGATCATGACGATCATGCTGGTGGGGGTGAGATCCACGGTTTTACCCGAAAAATGCTCGGTGATCTGCAGTGCCTGCGATCTCTCGGCGGGGGAACACTGGATTTTGATCATCAACATTTCGCGCACCACCGCGTTGTCGCTGCTGTGTTCGAAACAGTGGATTACGTCGATCAGTTTGTTGACCTGTTTGATGATCTGCTCGAGACCGCTGGGATCGCCGACGATGCCGATGGTCATGCGCGAAAAGCGGGCGTCGCGCCCTTGCGAGACAACCAGGCTGTCGATGTTGAATCCGCGGCGGGCGAACACCTGGCAAATGCGCATCAGCACGCCGGCGCGGTTGTTGACCAACACGGAAAGCGTGTGGATCGCTTGATCGGGTGAGGGGGCGACGGGAGTGTCGGTGGTGACGATTGTTTGCATAAAAGTGGAGCTGCGGGGTGTTGCGGTTGTCGATGTTGAGTCTCTAACATGCCAGGCATCATGTCGATCCGGTGGGCTTGGCCATTTTGTGCTTCGGTGGCTCGATCAACATGTCTTCGAGCGCCGCACCGGCGGGAATCATCGGAAATACGTTGTCCGTCTTGATGCATTCGGCGTGAATGAGGATCGGTCCGTCGTTGTAGGCGAGCGCTTTTTTGATCATCCGGCTGACATCGGCGGGGCGCTTGATGTTGACGCTGGGGATGCCGTAGGCTCCGGCGAGTTTGCAGAAGTCGGGATTGCCGATGAGATCGACGCCGCTGAGGCGGTCTTCGAAAAACAATTCCTGCCATTGACGCACCATGCCGAGGTAGTGGTTGTTGAGAACCACGATTTTCACCGGCAGTTTGTGGATCGCCGCAGTGGCCAGTTCGAACAAGGTCATCTGGAATCCGCCGTCTCCCGAAATCGAAATCACGGTTTTGTCCGGACAGGCAAACTGGGCGCCGATGGCGGCGGGAAATCCAAACCCCATGGTGCCGGCACCGCCGGACGACAGCCATTCGTAGGGCCGGTCGTTGAGGAAAAACTGCGCCGCCCACATCTGATGCTGGCCGACGTCCGTGGAGACGATCGCTTTGCCCTTGGTTTGTTTGTAGAGTTCCTGAATGACCTGCTGCATCCGCAGACCACCTTGCTTTTTGTAGTTGAGGGGGAATTTTTTCTTGTAGCCGTCGAGCTTGGCATTCCACTCCACGGTGTCGAGTTTGGAAATCCGCTTGTTCAACTGGGTCAACGCGGCTTTGGCATCGCCGACAATCTTTACGTCGGGTCGGATCATTTTGTTCATCTCGGCGTTGTCGATGTCCACGTGGATGATCTTGGCATTGCGCCCGAACATGTGCGGCTTGCCGATGATGCGGTCGTCGAATCGCGAGCCGACATTGAAAATCAGGTCGGCCTCGCAAATCGCCTTGTTGGCATAGGCCGTGCCGTGCATGCCGATCATTCCCAGGGAAAGTTTGTGCGTTTCAGGAAAGATTCCCTTGCCCAACAGCGTGGTGGTCACCGGGCAGTTCAGCGTTTCCGCAAAATACAACAGTTCCTCGGCGGCCCGGGAAATCATCGCGCCCTGACCCGCCAGAATCACCGGACGGGTGCAGTGGGCGATGAGCTGCAGCGCTTCGTCGATTGCCGTTGCATCGATGTCATACGCCTGCTCGGGATGATAGCCGGGCAGGTCGATCTCCGGTTCCATGTCGCCGCTGAAAGGCGACTGTGAAACGTCCTTGGGCACATCGATCAACACCACGCCGGGGCGACCGGTGGTGGCGATGTGATAGGCTTCCCGCGCGACTTTCGGCAGGTCGTTGGTGTTCTTGACGAGGAAATTGTGCTTCACGCAAGGCATGGTGATGCCGAAAATATCCGCTTCCTGGAACGCATCCTTGCCGAGCATCCAGGTGACCTGCTGGCCGCAAAGAACGATCATCGGCACCGAGTCCATTTGCGCGGTCATCAATCCCGTTACCGTATTGCCCGCACCGGGACCGGAGGTCACCAACACGCAAGCCGGTTTGCCGGTGGCCCGCGCATAACCATCGGCCATGTGAACCGCTCCCTGCTCATGGCGGACCAGAACGAACTTCATGTTGGTCTTGACCGTTTCCAGAGCATCGAAAATCGGCAGCGCCGCGCCGCCGGAATAACCGAAGACATATTCAATGCCCAGATCGTCAAGGGTTTTGATCAAGGCTTGTGCGCCGTCTAATTGCTCTTTGCTCATGGTGATTGATTGAAAATGGCTGTTTGGGCGATCAATTTAGTGGAAATCGTGAAAATAGCAATCAAAAATTGCAAATTTTTCGACAAGTTGACGGCGATTCGCACTTTTCTAATCTGAAAATCGATTATTTCCGCGCAAATCTCAATCGTTGATTTGAGGAAGGCTAGCGAATCGCTGATCACGCGGCTCAAGAGGCCAGAGGGAGGATTCGACAGTCAAAGTCCTTCATGCTTGAATCCGCAATCCCAGGTGAATGCCGAGTAGGGCAGACCCAGCGAATGCGGGAAGCGCATTTGCCGGAGAAAAGACAGCCGGTTCCCCATACCGGTTCCCAAAGCCGCCGTGCTCCATTCGACGACACCATCCACGGTCACGAAAGCCGCCCGATCCATCGGGCCGGGGAAAAAGGCAGGGCTGCTTGATCGTGGCCTTTGCTGGCGAGCGCGGTGCGGAGTTTCCAGGGTGCATGCAGTGTCGCTTTAATTCAGGTGCCATTGAAAAAACCCTTTTTATGCCATCGCAACTTTCTGGGGACCTACAAAAAAACTTTTTTGTGACACCACAACTTTCTTCGGGTGCATAAAAAAACATTTTTATGCCATCCCGATTTTCTGCGGTGCTGCAAAAAAACATTTTTGTGCGTTCAAAACTTCCCCCGATATCATAAAATTTTTTTTTGTGTCATCGCAACTTTCTTGTGTCGTGGAAAAATGTTTTTTTGGAGCTTGGGAAGTTCTATGGCATTTTTGATTGGCAACTGGCGGGAATTGTGTAGTTTTCCTACTGTCGCAAATGGCATTGTGCCAGGCTGCGATTTTTTATCATTCGTTACACAATTCACTACGACACTTGTATGATAGACCTTGATCGACTGTTTGAAAATTGGTTCACCAAATCCACCATCACACCAACGCGTAAGTTGTCCTTTGCGGATGACTTGCGGGACCGGCTCGCTGCGAATAACCAAGGCGGCGTTTTTGATCTGATTTTGCCGCAACTGGATGCCGCGCTGGTGGCGGCTGGCGGGGAGACGGCGAAGGAGGCGGTGGCGCTGGCGGTGCGTAAGGCGGGGGTGCAAGCGAAGGTTGGCTTGATGGCGGAGATCAAGGGGTTGATCAGCCGCCGCAGTGGCCGCATCGCTGATCAATTTGGCAAAAAAAGTGTCGAATATACCGAGTTTTTCCCGCAGGGGATCTCTGCCTATACGGCGATGAATGAGGCGGAAATGGCGGCCGGGCTGGATGTGATCATCGCGGCGGCGGCAAAGCATGATGCCGCGATGAAGGCGGAATTCGAGGCGCTCAAGGCGAATTGGAACATCGCACGGCAGGCGGCAGGCGATACGATTGCGGCAGTGAGTGCGATATCCGGCGGTCAGGAGCGTGCCCTGGCGAAGCTGGACGAGGTGCTGATGAAGGTGCTCTTTACAGCGGGTCTGGCGTTTACAGGGGATGCGCGCATGGGGCCGATATTGTTTGATCAATCCCGGCTCTATCCGGCGGGTCAGTCCGGCGAGAAAGATCCCGCCGTCACTTCTCCTGAGGCATGATTGGCATGTTTGCACACCCCCACGGCGCAGCGGGTTGTTGCGCCGTTTTTTTGTGCGGTGGAGTCGGGCGAAGGAGTTTGGCTTCGCGTCAGGAATCGCATCTCCGGAATCAGTCCCCGCATGGAAACATTTTTGATTTCCCGTTATCCCAGAGGCGGTGGGCGATGACGAAGCTGATGCGGCCTTGGAAGATGGCTTTTAGGCATTGTTGGATCAATTGCTCGGTCTCGGTGTCGATGGAGTCCAATTCTAACGCACCAAAGGTGCTTGCCATACCAGCCTAGCCCATCGGGCTAGGTATGATGACAAACAAAAATAGGGAGGGCTGAAAGCCCGCTCTATGTCGTATGACCAAACAACATCGCCCACCATGGATCGGGCTTTCAGCCCTCATGAATATTCGTAAATCCGCAACCCTAGCCCGTTGGGCTATGCTGGTCGCGTAAAAGGCTTCGCCTAACGCGACTGGGATCGTGCTGCGCCGATGGCGCGGAAGAATCATGATGAGATAATGCACTTCATGCTTTGTCAAAACTGACGGGTTCCGTTTTCCGTTTGCGTTTGAGAACATTTTCATCCCCCCACCTCAAACAAACTCGATTCCGTTCTTGCTGGAACTGGTGGGTGTAGAGGGCGTGGTAATGGCCTTTGTTGGCGAGAAGTTCTTGATGCGTTCCGCTTTCGAGGATGCGGCCTTTTTCGATGACGAGGATGCGGTCGGCGGTGCGGATGGTGGAGAGGCGGTGGGCAATGACGAAGCTGATGCGGCCTTGGAAGATCGCTTTTAAACCTTGTTGGATCAGTTGTTCGGTCTCGGTGTCGATGGAGGAGGTCGCTTCGTCCATGATGAAAATCCGGGGGTTCGCGAGCAGGGCGCGGGCGAAGGAGACGAGTTGCTTTTGGCCGGTGGAGAGGCGGTTGCCGCCTTCGCCGACATCGGTTTCGTAACCGTCCTCCAAGGCGCGGATGAAACCATCGGCATTCACGCTGCGGGCGGCGATCTCGATTTCCTCATCGGTGGCATCGAGCCGGCCGTAGCGGATGTTTTCTCGCACCGATCCACTGAAGAGGTGCGGGCCCTGCAGGACGATGCCGAGGTTCGACTGATACCAGGCCAGGCCGCGGTCGCGCAGGTCGTGGTCGTTGACGAGGATTTTTCCGCCGGTGGGTTCGTAGAAGCGCGCGGCGAGGTTGACGATGGTACTCTTGCCGCCGCCGCTGGCTCCGACGAGGGCGATGGTTTGGCCGGCTTGCACGGTGAGATTGAAGTCTTTGAGAACAGGTTCGCCATCGGTGTAGGCGAAATCGACGTGGCGGAATTCGAGAGTCTCGATGCCTGCGGGATAACCATCGGGTGCAAGTTCTGCGGAGCGGTCGGGCTTGTCCCATTGTTTCAATTTTGCTGTCACTTCCTCGCTGTCGCTGATGCCGGGCACAGTTGCGAGCAGGCTGAGCACGCGTTCTCCCGCCGCTTGGGCGCCTTGCATTTGCACGAGCACCTGGGCGATCTGATTGATGGGATTGAAAAACTGGCCAGCGTAGAAAATGAATGCCACCAGCGTGCCGAGCGTGAGTGTGCCATCGATCACGCCCGCGCCGCCGCGCCACAAGGCGATGCCTGCGGCAAGACTGCCGAGGGTGAGGACAATGGGAATGTAAACCGCGGATTGCAGGGCGTTCTGGATGGAAACGCCATACATCTGTGAGGAAATTCCTTGGAATTCATGCAGGTTGTCCTGCTCGCGGACGAGTGTTTTCGTAGTTCGCAGTCCTTGCAGCGCTTCGGCGAAGGACGCGGTGATCATCGAGTTGAACTTGCGGGTGTCGCGCGAGCTGAGCAGGAGTTTTTTCTGAAAAATCGCACTGATCCAAATGAGCGGCGGCACGACTGATAGAACCAGCAGCCCGAGCACTGGATGCAG
>Ga0209400_1002726_pt1 | contig 13216 bp, 11 predicted proteins | sample M_130807_EF_Meta_FD_187313 | JGI IMG/M metagenome (GOLD analysis project Ga0209400, IMG submission 187313) | Freshwater microbial communities from Lake Montjoie, Canada to study carbon cycling - M_130807_EF_MetaG (SPAdes) (version 2) | ecosystem: Environmental > Aquatic > Freshwater > Lake... | reverse complement strand
GACCAACGTACTCCCGGGCGGATGTGGAAGGTGAAGGTGCGGTTGTCGGGTGCGATGTCCCAGCGAGAGGCAAGGCCGGGCTCGACTTCTTGAGTGACGGCATTGTTTCGCACCAACGAATCGAGAAAGAGGCTGATGAATCCTCCCGAGGTGGCATCTTCCGAAACCAAGGGGTTGAAAGTGGAGGGTTCGCCCGGAGTGGAATCGATAAAGACACCGCCCCGTTGTCCGACCTCATTGCGCGCTGTGTCGATCCCTTCCGGCAGCGGGACATTTTCCCTGGCCACCTTTTCCTGGGGAGAGCAGGAAGCCAGTATCCATGGCAAAAAAACGAAAGGGAAAGCCCGAAACATAATGAAGAAGATTATGGGATTCGGAGTGGAACCCAAATCCCAATTTCGTGAGAAAAATGGATTTTAGCTCCGGGGGAGACCGGAGGGCCAGGCGACACGACGCCGATTCAGCCAACCCACACCGATCAGATCCTGAATTCCGACCCAGGCCCGGCCGGCAATTGTGTATTTCGAAGTTCCGGCGCGCCTTGGACGATGCCGGACGGGCAATTCGCCGAGGCGCAGTCCGGCGGCTCCCAGCAGGGCAGGCAGATAACGGTGCATGCCCTTGAAAGGGATGAGAAAACGGGCGTCTTCTCGGCGGATAACTTTGAGGGAGCAACCGGTGTCATGGGCACCATCCATCAGAACGGCACGACGGATGGAGTTGGCGATTCTTGAGGCGATTCGCTTCTGCCAGGAATCCATTCTGGGGGTACGGATGCCACAGGCAAAATCGGCCTGGTTGGAACGAAGTAGTTCCAGAAGAGCGGGCAGATCGGCAGGATCATTTTGACCGTCTCCATCCATCATAGCGGCGTAGGGTCGGGTGGCGGACAGCAGTCCGGCATAAAGAGCGGGTCCTTGGCCAAGATTTTTTGGAAAGTGAATGACACGGATGTCTTTTTCTTGATTCAAAAGGGCTGTTGTTTTGTCGTGGCTCCCGTCATTTACGGCAATGATTTCTGCTCCGGGAACGGCCCGCCTGGCCTCTGTGATTACGGCAGAAATATTTTCCTCCTCGTTGTAGAAGGGGATGATGAGGGAAAGGTCAGACGCCATGGTTTTATTTGGGGTTCAAGAGTCTCGGGAGACGGGTAAATAATTTTGGAAAGAGTCGGGGGGCGACGGTTTTCCAGATGTGATCGGCCGTTCGCGCGATCAGCCAAGTGTAGAAAATAGACAAAGGGATCGAGGCTAGGATATCCGTGGGATAGTGGTCTCCGGTATAGATGCGGCCGAGGCCAGCGAGGACGACGAAGATCCAGGGCCAGCGAAGGTAGGATCCCCAGACCAAGCGGGAAGCCATGGCAGCTGCTGTGGCGTTAGCGACATGGGAAGAGGGAAAAGAGCGACCATGCAGGACATCCCTCTCCGGGATTCCTGAAATTCGGACGCTGGGTTCCCAGCGATTATTTGCCGGTCCCGGGCTGACGTCGCGGACCCCTTCGGCGGATTCAAATGGTCGGGGGCGATCAAAAAAATGTTTCAGAGGGTTGACGATCAAGGGATCTCCGATTGCCACGCTCAAAACGGTGAGAATGATCCAGGCTTTCATGTGTTCCGAACCGCGAAAGAGAAGAATCAGGGCCGTGATCGCAAGAATCGGGATCCAAAAACGGCCATCGGCCAAAAGATTGAAGAATTGGTCAAGAACCGTGTGGTTGAAGCCCCGGTTGATCCAACGGAAAATTCTGAGGTCCAGCGAATAAACTTGGGAGATCAAGTTTCCGAGGCTAAATTAGGAAAAATGGTACGACAAGTCGCTTGCTTGGCTCTTTTTGCTTCCTTCCTATCTGTAGGATGGACGCAAAATCGAAACACGGCCAAGTCGCCGGGGAGCTCCACTCCTGCTACCGACGAAGAAATCACCCCTACCCCCCGCCAAATGCAGAATTTCCTCTGGCGTACACTGGTGATGAAGGATTTGATGCTAAAAGGACAGGTTCAGAGTGGGGAAAAAAAAATCCCGCTCCTTGTCCGAACAAAGGACAGGCTTCTTCAATTTGAATTTCAGGATCGACCCCTGCAGATCCGAGTGCGTTTTGCTCCGGAGGGGAGTTTGATTCAACGCCGTGCCAAATCGGGGGGGGATTGGCAGGTGGTCACCGGTTCTGAAAAAACCCAGGCTGTTGCCGGAACGGATCTGGCCTACGAAGATCTGGGAATTGATTTTCTGCGCTGGCCCGATCCTCAGCCCAAAGGGGAGGACAACGTGATGATGCTGGACTGTTGGGTGTATGAGGTGAACCCGCCGGTGCAGAGCAATTACGCCAAAGTTCGTTATTGGATCAGTAAAAGCTACCGATCGATGATCCGGGCGGACGGTCTCAATGCCAAAGGGGAGCCCATCAAAAGGTTTACTTTCAACAGCGTGATCGAAGCGGAGGACACGGTGGTGATCGGTGAGATGAAGGTGGCAAAACTCACTCCGGGTACGGATGTTTCATTCTCCCGGACTTTTGTGCAGATCGAGACGGTGGAAAAAGGCTCTGGACTCTGAGGGAAGTGGCCGTGAAGTATCGTATCGACCTGCATTGTCATTCGCGATTTTCTTCCGATGGGGTGAGTGAGCCCGAGGAAATGGTTCAAGCGGCCAAGGAACGGGGACTCCACGGCTTTGCCATCACCGATCACAACACCTCCGCTTGCGTGGATTATTTTCTTTCTGCGGGGTTAATGCGGGAGGATGGGCAGCCGGTCGACGGGTTTCTCATTCTTCCCGGGCAGGAGATCACCACTTCGGCTGGCCATTTGCTGGCTTTGGGTGTGCGGTTGCCCGATCTCAAGGGAATCCCGCCGAATGAGGCGATGAACCTGATTCAATCCGCCGGAGGGCCGTACCTCCCCATCCCTATGATAATTTTCGGGCGGGAATCCGGGAGTCGATTCTCCGGGAACTGCCCCTGGAAGCGATTGAGGTTTTTAATGCGGCGGTCACATTCAAACGGGCGAACCAACGATCATATGACTATGCCCGCGAACGAAAGCTGGCGATGACGGCTGGAAGTGATGCCCACCACGTGGAGGCGATCGGCACAGCCTGCACTGTTTTGGAAATGGAGGATTTTAGTGTCAAAGGGGCACTGGCTTCGATTCGGCGGGGCCCGATCGGATTGGAACAACGCTATATGAGCAGGACACAGGCCCTACGAAAAACCTGGAGCAATGTGTTCCGGTTAAGACGAAAACCGAAACACCTCCGATCGACTTTGTGAAAAATCCGGCGCCGGTCACCCGGATCATCATCCTTGGAAATGTCGCCGTTGCGGTCCTAGATGTCCTTTTGACTCTGGGTCAACCCCGTACCGATTCGATCGTTCGGCAACTCCTGGCACTTTCCCCGGCAAACCTTTTGGATGGAGCATGGTGGGAGCCTTTCACCTACATGTGGCTCCATGCGCCGCCGGTGGGTTTTTGGGTCACCCACATTTTGTTTAATATGATGACCCTTTCTATCTTTGGTCGACCGGTAGAATCGCGATTGGGTTCCCGCCGGTTTCTCATGATTTATCTTTTTGGGGGGCTGGCGGCGGCCGGATTTTTCCTGGGGCAGGCGTGGTGGGGGACGGGACATACTTGGGCGGGTTTTCACTCTGTGACTCAAGAGATTGTGGGGGCCAGTGGAGCGGTTTTGGCGGTGGTCGCAGCTTTTGCCGTGTATTTTCCCGATGCGCGTCTTTTTATTTTTCCGGTTCCTTTCCCCATCCGGGCAAGCAAGGCGGTGGGTTTTTTCATTCTCTTAAGTCTGATCATGATGTTTGTACCCGCTCTTTCGTTTATCGGACACAGTGCCCATATCGGAGGGCTTTTGGCCGGATATGCCTTGGCTCGTGCCTGGCGCCGGGAGATTCCGGCGCCACCAGTTTTGGCCAGGGCGGCACAGAAAACGATGGATGAGATGGCGGCTACCTTGGCGGTGGCGAATCTGTCTGATGCGGATGTTCGCCGAGAAGTAAAAACCCTTTTAGGCGAACTTGGAAAGGGAAGCTGGCGCCCTCTCAGCCCTCGGGAGCGGGCTCTCCTCCGGCGGGCCCACTTACTAGTTTAAAAAGCAAAAAGGCATGAAACTCCGCAACCGATTTAAAAATGCGGAGCAGGCTTGGCAAAGCTTTCTTGAATTTTCTCCGGGAAGCTTGGAGGTCCTGGCCGTAAACGGAATTTTGAGCGAGGGGGTGACGAATCCGGCCGGCCTGTTTGTAGAAAAGGGATTGGGAAAATATCGGATCGAATGGAAAATGCTGGAGCAAGCAAGTGAGTCGCTTTCCAAAAAGTGGGATATTCTGCGCGAATGGCAAAGGGCGGAACTCGTTCGCCTGGGTTATCTGGAATTCGCTAAGTTTCCTGAGCCTGAGACTTCCCCAAGCCGTTTGACGTGTTTGGCGGAGTTCACTCTTCAGACAGCCTTGCAGTTGGCTCGAGAAGGATCTCCCTCAATGGACCAGGATAGTACGGGCTCCCTTTCAGTTCTGGCACTCGGTAAGTTGGGAGCGGCCGATCTGAATTTCTTTTCCGATCTCGACCTTATTTTTTTCTGCCACAAAGAAGAGGAGGTCGAGGCGAGCCAGCGCCTTGTCCGAAGTCTGATGACTGGATTGGATTCCAAGGGAGGAAGTTCAATTTATCGGATTGATCTTCGTCTTCGCCCGGAAGGGGATCGGGGGGCGCTCGTGCCGACTCAGGAAGGTTTGGAGGATTACTATGCAGCCTATGGGGAGGTCTGGGAACGGTGTGCGTGGATCCGAGCGCGTCAGGTTGCCGGTGAGGAAGAGGCTTCGTACGAGCTCCTGCAATCGCTCCAACCTTTTATTTATCCGCGTGGATTGGCCCCTTCGAGTTTGGGAGAACTTTTTCAGCAGAAGTCACGGGCAGAAGATGAGTTAGTCCAAGAGGAGGACCGAGATCGGGAGATCAAGAGGGGCCGGGGTGGGTTACGGGAGGTGGAATTTCCCGTCTTGGGGCTCCAACTTCTCCACGGGGCCGTCCAACCCACCCTGCAGACCCATGATTTGCGGAAGGCCATCCGGAATATGAAAAGCTTAGGTCTTCTCAAAGCGGAAGAGGCGGAAGTTCTGGGCGGGGGGTATGATTTCTGGCGGCGGCTGGAGGACCGGTTGCAGATGAGAAGCATCCGTCAGACCCATCTCTTGCCGGTGGAACAGAGGGAGTGGGAATCCTTGGCAGCGAGCATGGACTTTTCTTCTGCTTCGGATCTTCAAAAGTCAGTGGAGGAATGGCGAAACCAGGTGAGGAAGGTTTACGACTCCATCTTCAGCGGGATCCGTCCAAAGACCGTTTCGATGGAAGGAACCAAATTTCCCGAGAGCATCCGGTGGAACCATCAGCAAGAAGCCCGGGCGGCCTGGGACAGTCTAGCCCCTTCTGAGGAACTCCATGCCACCGCGAGAACCAGTGAGAACTTTCAGAGGTTACTTCCACATTTGAACATGCGGTTGGGGGAGTGCACACGTCCGGATCTTGCGTTGATGGGATTGGCTCATTTCACCAAAGCCTATGGAGCCCGGTCTTTGCTTTATGAAAGTCTTTGTGTGAACCCAAAGGCCTTGGAGTTATTGATTCGTTTTTTTGAGGGCAACCGGGCCTGGGGGCCTCATCTCGTTGCACATCCCGAGCTATTTGAGGAGGTCACTCAAGCGGAATTAGATGAATCCAGAAGGGTGGCTTTTCACCGAAAGACGTTCCGGTTGCCAAAAGACGAGGATTCCGCATTGGAGGGCACGCGGCTTTATGTGAGAGGGCAAGAATTACGTATTGCCCTGCGTGCATTGCTTGGACTGGCGGATGTTCCAACTTTGCAGGCGGAATTTACGGCCTTGGCGGAAATCAGTCTGGAATGGGCCTGGGAATTTGTGGGAAAACCCGAGTGGAGCTGGGTCGGATTGGGCAAATTGGGCGGTGAGGCTTTGAGTTTTGGTTCGGATCTGGATCTGTTGATTGTCGGCGAGGGGGAGGAGTCGGCGCAAAAGGCGGTCAAGTTTCTCACGGCAGATCTTTCCTTGGGACCCCTTTTTCGTTTGGATTTTCGTCTACGGCCCTATGCAGAAGGGGCTTTGGTCATCCCGTTGGATCGGTATGTGGAGTACTATAACCGGGAGGCGGAAAGATGGGAGGTGCTGGCTCTTTGCCGGGCCCGGACTTTATCCGGCGCCAAGGGGCTAGGTTCAAAGTTCTGGCCGGCATTGGATCCCGTTTGGCGGGAAACCGGACAAGCAAAAAAGTTTTTCGGAGAATTACGGGAGATGCGGGAACGAATTGCGACCGAGAGGGTGCCGCAAGGAATGGAGGGGCAAGCTTATAAAACAGGTCGGGGTGGGGTGATGGATATCGAATTTGCAGCACAAGCTTGGCAGATGAAAAATGGATTTGTCGAACCCAGGACGGTCAGGGTCTTGAAGGCGATGAAGAAAGAGCATCCCGAGGAGGCAGGAATTCTGATGCGAGGTTTTGACTTTTTGACTCGGGTTGAATGGTGGCTCCGGATGGATGATGGGCGGGGGACAAGTCTCCTGCCGGGGCCTGGACCTGACCGTGCATGGTTGGCAAAAATCTGCGGTCTTCCGAGTGAGGAGGAGTTTGTGAAAAAAGTCGCCCGGGAACGGGAGGGAATCCGTGTCGCTTACGAAAAAGTCCTCTCCCGTTTGAAAGATTGATTTAGATGACTGCCATCGATTGTCCGGCGATCCAACCGGTGGTCCAAGCGGACTGGAAATTGTAACCTCCGGTGATTCCATCGATATCCAGGGCTTCTCCGGCAAAATAAAGGCCTGGGACCAAGCGGCTTTCCATTGTCTTGAAATCGACTTCGGACAGGGGGATTCCGCCGCAGGTCACGAATTCCTCTTTGTTCATGCTCTTACCCGTAACGGGAAGTTCCGTGGAAGTGAGAACCTTTACAAGGCGCATAGCCGATTCACGGCTGAATTTGGACCAACGATCTTCCGGGGTGACGCCTGCGAGAAGAGCCAGTTGCTCCCATAGTCGTCCGGGAAGGGGGGCCCATCTTGAGCGAAGGACCATCTGGGCCCCGATGGTTTCCCGACGATTTTGGATTTCCTGAAGAATCTCTTCCGACGAGGTGTCTGGCAGCCAATGAATGCGAATGGGGAAATGGTAATTCAAGGATTGTAGAGTGCGTGCACCCCAAGCGGAGATACGGAGAATGGCGGGACCACTCAGACCGGTATGAGTGAAGAGCAAGGGACCTCTTTCCCGCAGATCCGTTCCAGGGATAGAGACTTCGACCGACTCAAGGGAAAGCCCGGCCATTCCGTTGATCCATGGGAGTTGAAGGTGGAAGGTAAAGAGGGAGGGCACGGGGGGAACGAGCGAATGACCGAGACTCGAAACGGGGTGGGAATCAGGACGACAGCCACCCCCTGCCCAGAGCAGGCGAGTGCACTCCATGGTGGCCCCTTGGGTCAGATGAAGAATGAAACCACCCTGGCTGGAGGTGTGGATCGACTGAATGCCGTTTTCGGTCAGAACTTTGACTTTCGCCCGGCGAGCAGATTCGGTCAGACAATCGATGATGGTTTGGGAGGAGTCGGTGACAGGGAACATGCGGCCATCCGATTCGGTCTTTAGTTTTACCCCGCGGGACTGAAACCATTCGACCGTTTGGGTCGGGCCGAAACGGGTCAGGGGCCCGATGAGGGCGCGGCCTCCGCGGGGGTAGCGGGTGGAGAGTTCCCGGGGATCGAAACAGGCATGGGTCACGTTACAGCGACCTCCACCCGAAATACGTACTTTGGAGAGAAGGTGGGGGCTTTTTTCGAGAAGAATCACTTCGGCACGGGGGTTAGCTTCCGCAGCAGAGATGGCCGCAAAGAATCCTGATGCCCCCCCGCCGGCAATGATGATGCGGGGAGGATTCACTTTTGATTCATGGCCCAAGAGATGGCGGTGGGAAGGGCATGGGGACCGTCTCCACCGAGTTGGGTATCGATTTCCTCCAACCGGCGGATGAGGTCGAGGACTTCCTTGCGCTCCATGGGGCCGCCAGCAGCTTGGCAGAAGTGAGTGCGGCATCCGAACGGGCGGGAATCGTAGATGAGGCATTTGTGGGTTTGGGGTTGGAGAAAAGGACATGATCCGTCGGTGGTTTCGGGAAGATGTTTTCGACCCGAAGCACGGAAGCCATGGGCGGCGAGCAGGGCTTCCCCGCGGGTCAGTTGGGGAGTTTTTCCCGTAAGTTTGAATTGGCAACATTCCGTTCGATGGAGACAGTCGCGGCGGACCGGTCGCTGGGCGAGATCCGTATAAATGGAGCGGACGTCGGCAAGGGTCTCTTTCAAGAACAGGATCTTAGAGTGTACGAGAGCTGGGGAAAAGGCGGGGCTGGCGGTTCGGCAAGGCTCTGGCAGGAAGAAGGGATGCAAATCGCGGTCATCGGAGCAGGGATCAGCGGGCTGGTTTGTGCCCGGCGACTGATGGCGGGGGGGCACCAAGTTGTGGTGATGGAGAAGTCTCGGAGTCTGGGGGGTCGCTGTGCCACGCGAAAATTTGGGGATCATGTGGTGGATACCGGAGTGCAGTATTTCACCTTGAGAGATGAAGAGGTTCGGAAAGAGGTCGAAGAAGCTGCGGGAGATCATCTGAGGAAGTTGGAAAAACCGATTCTTGTGAAGGGGGAGATTTATCGTTCCGGGGAGGAGCGGTTTTATCTGGCTCCTGGAAATAACCGGCTGGGGGCATTTTTGGCAGAGGGGCTGGAGGTAAAGAGGGAGATGGAGGTAGCTGCGGTTTCTAGGATCAACGGGAAATGGTCGATTGCCGGTGGGGAGTATGATGTCGTGATCAGTTCGGCTCCGTGGCCCCAGACGGCAGGACTCTTTGGATTGGAGAAGACGACGACTTCCTACGATCCGAATCTGACGGTTTTGTTGGAGTATAAAATTCCATGGAATGAAGCTGCTTACGCAAAAATGGATCCTGATGGAAAAGATCCACTGGCTTGGGTGGCGTGTGAAAATGCCAAGGCCGGGCGGATTCAGGAGGGTAGGGCTGTGTATGTGATCCAAGCTTCGGCGGATTACAGTCGGGAGAATTTGGAAAAGAAGCCGGAGGATTGGATTCTTGATCTGCAGTTAAGGTTTGAGAAGCAGTGGGGAATGGATCCCGTTGAGCGCGGAGCTGTATTTGGACATCGTTGGAGATATGCCAGAAGGGAAAGCAAGATGGGGGAACCGGATGGTTTGCCGGAAGGGTTGTATGTGTGTGGGGATTCACTCGTCGATTCCCGACTCGAGTCAGTTTGGAAGAGCGGGAATGACACGGCCCGCAAGATCCTGAATTCTAGAATCTGATCATGACGTGGCGGGGGATGGTGTAATCCTCCAAGGCAAAGATGGAAAGGTCTTTGCCGTATCCCGAGCGTTTCAGGCCTCCGTGGGGCATTTCATTTACGAGCATGAAGTGGGTGTTGACCCAGGTGCATCCGTAACGCAGGGCCGAGGCAGCTTTCATTCCCTTTCCAAGGTCTTGTGTCCAGACCGAGGAGGAGAGCCCGTACTCCGAATCATTGGCCCAGCGGATCGCCTCATCCGGGGTTTTGAATTTGGTGACCGAGACGACGGGGCCAAAGACCTCCTGCTGAACAATTTCATCATCCGGATGGGTGTTGGCCAAAAGGGTGGGTTGAAAGAAAAAACCCTTTCCTTTGGGGACAGAACCTCCGGTGATTTTTCGGATATGTTGGTTGGAGATGGCGCGGGAGACGTACCCGAGAACACGTTCCCGATGGGCGGCGGTGATCAGGGGACCGAGTTCGTTATCCTCGTCCTTTGTTTTGTTGTATTGGAGGTTGGAGACGGCCTTGCCGAGTTCCGAGACCAGCTCGTCATGGATTTTGGGGCCGGCATAGATCCGGCAGGCGGCGGTACAGTCCTGACCCGCATTGTAGAACCCGAACTTACGGACGGCGGCGACTACTTCCTCGAGGTTGGCATCGTCAAAAACAATGACCGGAGCTTTGCCCCCCAATTCCAAGTGGGTTCGCTTGATGTTCGATGCTGCGCTCGCCAAGACATGCGTGCCGGTAGCAATGCTTCCGGTGAGAGAAACCATGCGAACGAGGGGATGGGAAATGAGCGCTTGGCCGGTGGTGGTTCCCCGACCCGTTACAATATTTGTCACACCGGATGGAAAGAGCTCTGCCAAGGTCCGGCCGAGGTGTAGGGCGGTCAGTGGGGTCAATTCCGATGCTTTGAGAACGACGGTGTTTCCGGCGGCAAGGGCGGGGGCCAGTTTCCAAGCGGCCATCATGAGCGGGTAGTTCCAAGGGGCAATGGAGCCAATCACCCCCACGGGGTCGCGGCGCAACATCGAGGTGTAGCCGGGAAGGTACTCCCCGGCGGAGGGTCCCGTGGTGCAACGGGCGGCACCGGCGAAGAATCGGAAGCAATCGGCCACGGCAGGAATTTCGTCGGCAAGAAAGGCGTGCCGCGGTTTCCCGCAATTGCGGCATTCCAAATCGGCGTAGATTCCGGCCTCGGATTCGATTCGGTCGGCGAGTTTAAGAAGAAGCGCGGAGCGTTCTGCAGGCGATGTGCACCCCCAAGTGGTAAAGGCTTTTTCTGCGGCATGCGCGGCTTGGTCGATCTGCCTGACCGAGGCTTCCTGGACTTGGGCAAAGGTTTCGCCTGAACGGGGGTCGGTGACGGGTTGGGAATCGCCTTCTCCAACGACGAATTTTCCGCCGATCAGGAGCCGTGTTTCCAAAGCCTGAGTGGTCTTCGGCACAAACGTAGCTTACGGCGGGTCCGGGAGAGTTGCCAAGAAGAGGAAAGGGGAGCCGGAGACGGGGATTGAACCCGTGACCCTCTGTTTACGAAACAGATGCTCTACCACTGAGCTACTCCGGCAGTGGAAAACATTCTAAGACAGGGAAAGGGGGGGAGACAAACCCTGCTTCTTGGTCGAATGGGGGGTTGGAAAAGAGCCGATTTTAGTCCATCCTTCACCCTTTATGTCAGGAGTTCATCCAGTCTATTTGGATTGCAATGCGACCACCCCGATTGAACCGGAGGTGGGTGCGATCATTCGCAGGTTTTTTGAGGAAGAGTACGGGAATGAGGGAAGCCGGACCCACGCGTATGGGGCCCGAGCCAAAGAGGCGGTTCAGAAGGCGCGGGAACAGATTGCCCGACTGGTGGATGCCCAACCGGACGAGGTGGTTTTTACCAGCGGAGCGACCGAGAGTAACAATCTTGCGATTTTCGGATTAGCCCAATGGGGGCGGAGGCACGGCAAAACCCACATCATCAGCAGTCATATCGAGCACAAAGCGGTGCTGGAACCGGTGGATGTTCTGGCCAAAGACGGTTTTGAAGTGGATTTGGTGGCTCCTGGGAAAAACGGTCGGGTGGATGCTGCCAAGATCATTTCATTGATGCGTCCGACCACCTTGTTGGTCTCCCTGATGCATGCGAACAACGAAACGGGGGTGATCCAGCCGATTGGAGAAGTGGCCGAAGGATTGGCCCATCATCCGGCCTGGTTTCATGTGGATGCGGCCCAGACTTTTGGGAAACTGATTGAACCCCTACGAAATCACCGAATCGATCTGATCAGCGCAAGCGGGCACAAAATTTACGGACCCAAAGGAGTTGGGGTACTAGTGGTGCGGCATCGGGGAAAACAAAAAGTGCCGTTGCTTCCGTTGGTCTTCGGGGGAGGGCAGGAACAGGGGTTGAGGCCCGGGACGTTGCCGGTTCCGCTGGTAGTGGGGCTTGGGCTGGCTGCGGAAATGGGGGAAAGGGAACACGGGCCAAGGGCCAAGAAGTGTGTTGAGTTTCGAGAGAAGTTTCTCGCTTCGATTGCGCCTTTGAAACCAAAGATTCACGGAGAAGAGGGGCAGATTCTACCCCATACGGTGAATCTTTCTTTTCCGGGAATCAGTGCCGAAGAGGCGATGGTGAAACTTCGGGATTTGGTGGCTGTTTCCAATGGATCGGCCTGCACCTCGGCCAGCTACCAACCGAGCCATGTTTTGAAAGCCATGGGGCTCGAAAAGGATGAGATTGTGGGGGCGTTGAGGTTTTCATGGTCACATCTGACACCCGCCCCCGACTGGGCAGCGGTGGTGGAAAAGCTGAAAAACTGACGGAAACGTCAGGTTTCGGAGGGGACGCCAATTTCCATTCCGAGATTGCGGGCGAGGCGGATGGCGTCGGCGGGAAGCGGAGGACGGTGACCCTTGATTTCATTCAGATCGGTCAAGTGCATCCGATTACGCAGAAGCCCGACCATGGATCCGTGTTCACCCTGATTCAGGGCGAGGACTGCGAACTCGCCCATACGGGTCGCGAGAAAGCGGTCGGAAAAGGTGGGTGGAGAGCCCCGCTGAAGATGCCCTAGGACGGTCAGTCTTATTTCTTGTTGTAGTTTGTCTCCCCCCGCTTTTTTTAAGCGATCCATAAACTCTTGGCCTGAACAGGCCCCTTCGGCGACCACCACGACGCTGTTGTTGTGGCGGCGGAGACGACGGCGGGTGAGATTTTCAACGATCTGATCCATATCGTATCGGAATTCGGGGATGACAGCGATTTGCGATCCTGAGGCGATGGCGCTCATCAATGCGAGGTAGCCGTGATTTCGTCCCATAACTTCCACGATGAAGCAGCGATTATGGGAGGCGGCGGTGGCCTTAATCATGTCGATGAGATGGACGATGGTGTTCAGGCAGGAATCGACCCCGATCGACATTTCAGTCCCCGATAAATCGTTATCGATGGAACAGGGGAGGCCGAGCACCCGAAATCCAAGTTTGGAAAGAGCGGCGGCACCGGCAAGCGAACCATCGCCACCCAGTACAAGGAGGGCTTGGATATTCTCCTTTTTCAGGATGTCGATGGCTTCGATCTGGTATTTTTCTTCTTTGAAATGGAGGCAACGACTCGTCGAAAGAATAGTGCCGGCATCTCGGATACGACCACTGACCTCCATCACTCCCAAAGGCATGAATTCTCGATCAAAAATGCCCTGATATCCGTTTTGAATGCCAACCACTTCAATGCCCAGATTGACACCGGTCCGGACGATGGAACGGATGGCCGGGTTCATGCCCGGAGAGTCGCCTCCGGAGGTGATCACTCCGATTCGCTTTAACATAAGAGCCTTATGGTGGGCCTCTTCCGGGTTAA
>Ga0209400_1002723_pt1 | contig 13218 bp, 16 predicted proteins | sample M_130807_EF_Meta_FD_187313 | JGI IMG/M metagenome (GOLD analysis project Ga0209400, IMG submission 187313) | Freshwater microbial communities from Lake Montjoie, Canada to study carbon cycling - M_130807_EF_MetaG (SPAdes) (version 2) | ecosystem: Environmental > Aquatic > Freshwater > Lake... | reverse complement strand
AAAAAGTGGTCAATCTTGGGAATCGTAATTTGCAGCTTCTTTTGTTTCGTAGTTAAGCGAATTGCTGAAAGAACTTTGGTGTGCGCAATAAATACTGCAGTCAAGAGTTCTTCCAGATAATCACACTTGCAATCTTTCTGAATACGTTCCGTTTCACGTATAACTTTATCTTGATTCCAATCCGGGATAGATTGAAGAAGATTTTGGAATTGCCATAGATGTTTTGAAGGTGCAGGGCTCTGAGCCTTTCCTTCTTCGAGAAGTTCTAGGAAATACGACTCTAAACAAGGAATCAAAAACACGCAAAGTTGGCGAGTATATTCCCCTTTTGCTTCACCATATACAGAAATCTCAGGAGCATCCATAGTATCTTCTAGGATTCTTGCCGATTGAATAACTCATGTATTGAACGCAGACTCCAAGTTCTTCAAATGGTATAAATGTGCCCACGGACTCGAACCACCGCCAACAGCTTTTAAAGAAAGTATAGCATCTTCCCAGAGTCTTGTATCTTTCAAATATTCTTTCAATACATCAATCGGTTGTTCAGCTGCATGGAAAGCGTCGAAGCATGTGGAAGCAGGTGGGGTTTGTACTACTGCAGCTTCACCCACAATTTGACGTTGTTTCTCTTTGCGAAAAGATTGTTTAAATGCGCACTGTTTCCATTCACAGCGGCTTTGAATTGCAGGTGTAATTCTTTGCGGGTCACGGCATTCTAAGATACACTGCACAGCAACACTAGCCGTTTCCAGAATTCTGCGCAAGAATGCCTGGGCTTCAGGAGTTAAGTCGTCTGCACCCTCAATCCATACAAACAGAGGTTCTTGGCTACGAACTTGTCTGTGCAGAGTTTCACGCCCCTCTCTAAGAGTTCTGTCTGTACGTGCATTCCAGTGATAAAGTTTTTTACGTTCTTGTTTGACTTGTGATAGAATCCAGGTGGTTTTCCCACAACCTGGAGGTCCATAGATAAGCCATGCTGGCTGAGGCATTCCACTGATACTGTGTTAAAGGGGGGTTTAGGCTTTTTATGCAATTACACGGTATTCTTGGTAAAACCCGGTAATATAAAATAAGTACAGGTCTAAGAATGGGAGCAGCCTTTCGAAAAGCCTTTCGTACACCCGTTGCAGTCGACAATTGGGACAGTTTGCAAAGAGAAGCCAGAAGAATTCACGATTCCCTTGAAGCACTACTACGAGAATCGCCGCCCCTTACCAAAAGAGAATTGCGTGAAAGAAATCAAGCCGTTGCTTTATGTAAGAATCAATGGTTTCGTATATACTCCCTTTTACACAATTTCAGTAAAACTGCAGAAGATGAATATACTTCCTTAACTTCCGATGTTCAGTATCAATGGCTTATTATTATGAAAAATAAGATGGATGTTCTTCTTGAACAAGATGGATTAGCATCTATCCCTGAAGGCTTTGAGTAAGACTACACTCTTTTTTTAGTGGAGCGTTTTTTGCCTTTGCCTTTGCTTTTACGCGTTTTCCTGCGAATATTTGACTTTCTCTTACCGCCGTTCAAATTCATTCTTTCAACTACATATTTTTTGAGTTCCTCCAGAATAATACTATTCGTGAGATTCTCAACTGCTATGTTTCCCTGAAATTTTTGGTTCATATCCGCAACTACTTCACCATTCTCTATTGTATATTTTACGGCTAAAACCCCAGAATCAACTACAACTGCTATAAAACTCTTATCCATTTCAATCTCATCTATATCAATTTCAGTATCATCGGGATCAATATATTTTGCAAATAACTTATCAATTTCTTTGCGAGAATTAGGGGTAAGATTAAATTCATACATCTTACTATCTATTCTATGGCTGAGACTTGTGCGCAGATGGGTTAGGCTTTTCTGGCCTTACGGGTTTTCTTGTTTGCACGACGAGTTTTTCTGTTTCTGCGACGAATAATTTCACGAAGAGGAGGTCTTGAAACGCGCCCTGTTCTTGTAGCACGTTCTTGTTGCTTCTGCGCATTTTTATAAACTATGGGGTTTATGTTTTCGCGCATAGATTGCGGAGACGGAGGTGGAAGAGACGGGACACCAGAAAATCTCGGAGTGACATTTGCATTTGCATTTGCATTTGCATTTGCATTTGCATTTGCATTGGCATTGGCATTGGCATTGTCATTATTTTCATGCATTGCGTTTGGGATATTATTAAGATAAGCTTTCCTCCTTCTACGATTTTCATTTGCAAGTCCACCAGGAACAAAACTGCCATTTTCGCGAATTCCATATGCATCCATCATACTCACTGGTACTTTTGCCGTACGGTGATTGAATTTATATGTATTCTTTTCATTCTTTCGCACTGGTATGCACATTGGTTTTGCAATACCTGGAACCAACCCACACTCTTGGTATTCGTTCCATATATTTTTACTAAAGCCAAACATTCTATCGTATATAGAGAATTTAGTGAGATTGTAGCTCTTGTGCTAAACGGGCATCATGCTCCGCATTCTTATGTAGACTCTGCATCAAAGGATTGTTTTCTGTCTGGGAAATAATCTCGCGCTGGTTACGTTCATTAGCAACATCCAGTTTGAGAGGGGCGCGGTACTTCACGCGGCCAATATCAGCAGAGCCAGGACCCAGATCCAACGAGCGATTGACCGCAGGAGCACGGTCATTGATAAAGTCCGTATCGAGTTTACGATAGGTGACATTCGGTTCATCACCGTGGAAAAGCTGGATATTGCCACCACCTAGCGCAGGGCGCTTGGCTACCTGTTGCTTATTCGGATTGAGGCGCATATTGTAGGCGAATGTATGGCTCATCGCTCTCTCAGCTGCCGCCTTGGGACCGCCCGTGTATCCAGACTTTTCCATAATCTGAGCCTTTTGTGTGGGGCGCGCAATATCTGCAGGGTCATACACCGTGATTCTCGCAGGACCATCAGCAGGAGCCGCAATGCCAAAACGATCCAGTTGAATCGTGCCCTCCTTCACAGTGGTTCTCGCAATATCACTAGGATCCCATACTGTGATAGAAGGAGCACCATTTGCATATCCTGTGGCCACTCCAGCCTGTTGAATATTTCCAATAGTCTCACCACGGCGTGTAGGACGTGACTCATCATCGTAGTGAGTTGTTACAGCACCCGCCTCAGCAGGGCTTAAATTCAGTCCCTGTGCACGATCATTTGTAAAAAAGCGTTCATTCGGGCGGATTTCGTAGCCTGACTTACCATAGTCATCTGCCGCTCCCTGTTTGAAGTAAGTGCTTCCATCGGCGTTACGGTATCCAGCACCACCATACTGTTGATGCATGGGCGTACGGTAACTTCCCACTACGTAGTTCATACCTGCCTCTTGACTTGCACCAGGACCCGTGTATTCCACACTGGTTTCAGGGCGTGTAGTATGAGGAAGGACTTGAATAGGACGAGTGGCTTCTTTTTGGAAAGACTCTTGGCCACCAGGACCAAAGCGTTTGCCCGTCTCGTCGATATAGAAAGTATCAGGGCGATACTTGCGAACTTCACCAGCGTCTTCCATTGATTTGCCAATGAATTGCTGACCAGGTACTACAGGCATTTTATACGTCAGCTTGGGCTTGTCAGCTACACGCAAGTCATCTGTGCGAGGCAGCTTTTGCATCATCAGTTCATTTATTTCGAACTGCTGGAATCCGCCCTTTCCTGTTGCACTGAATCCTTCACCTACACCAGGAGCTACAAACACTGGTTCAAAGGGTCTTTCGCCGTTACGAGCACGAGGGTCATTTATACGACCTTGTATAAACTCTGAAGCATCTTCCAAGCCATATACATTGCCAAAGGGCTGTTGCGTATTATCAAACATCTGTTCCACTTCCCTTTTACGTATATCAGTAGAACCTGCACCTGTGTAACGATCTAGACGACCTGTGTTAGCATCTGCGCCTACATTTTGACGTACACGACTTCCGAAAAAAGGCTGCATGTTATTGTGAACAAAGTCACTTGTTTTCATAGTTTGTCCAGTAAGTTGGCTTGTAATATTATCACCCTCCACATAATTCGGGTTTTCTTCAATTCCTGCAGGATTCATCATTACATCGGGGGTAGCTGTTGCAATGGGAGCAGGTGTAGAAAAGGTATTATGGCTAGTTGTAGCAACGGACGGGTGATGAATACTGAGGCGACCTCCTTGTGCACTAGGGCTGCCGGATAGATAGGAAGGTGCAGAAGAACGATTCGGCTCCGAAGGAAACAGCGGATTTCCCATAGAGTTGTTAAAACGAAGATCCAACTCGGGATTCGTGCCAACAAGACTTGTGCGAACATTATTCACAGGCCTTGCGTTCTCTCCAGTTTCCCCATCAAAGCCTTCCTTTATCTGCAAAGCTTTCCTAACAATGGGATTTGAACCAGCAGCTTTTGTAGGATATACAGGTTTTGGAGTTGTTTGTTGTGCAAGAAGGTATCCAGCCCCTCCTAAAATTGCCAGGGCAGCTAACTCCATACTAACAGTCTATTGCAAAAGAGTTGACATTTTACGATGTTAACTCTTTGACTTATAAATCGGATCTACGCCTTTACTCTAGAACGTTTCTCCTCTTGTATTTTCTCCTTAGTAAAGGTTGTTTCAGGAACTTTGTGAGTTCTGAATAAATACTTATCAATGTCGCGGGATGGAATGAAGTGGTCAAACGGAGTTTCAAAGACCGCCTGAGGATTGTGAAAAAGGGGATGCCAACGATTCCATCCTGTAGTGCGAAGAGTACAAGGAGGATTTGTTAAGCGTTCAAAATTCTGAGGATTGTTTTCATCGTCACCATTTGTATAACCCGCCAAGTTCATTTCATTTGTACGAGGGTCATATAAGAGATTATCTTCACGCCATCTGCTGGGAGGACGCCCTACACCCTTCAAGTCAGATTCCACTTCTGTGCGCCATTTTCCAGAAACCCAGCCATTTCCAGATTCTTGCAGACGCATCGTGTTGTTTACGGGAAAACTCTCGAAACAGTTACGGAAAGGTGTGAAAGCATAGCGCCCAGCGTATGTAGAGATTCTTTGGTCATCTGCTTGATGCACATCATCCCATTTTGAACGTGTTAAATTGGCTTGTTTCGGCTTTATTGAGCACATTCTGCGCCTCTTCTGAGCTGGGCTTCTAATTTTTGTCTAGTACTTCTCAGGACGTGCGCATGTTTCAATGACAAAGGTTTCGGGTGCTAGAGTTGCCGGGTATGCCCACAACTGCGAATTCGGGAGTGGCTTCGTAACAACAGGAATCGTAACCTTTTCTTTCGGCGTATTGCGGTAAATGGATTGTACATGGGAACCTAGAGGCGCATGTTCACGAGAAGGGCAGAAGGTGTTTGCACGTGTAATTCCTCGTAAATCAGACTCCGTTTCCACCTGCAACATGCGATTTTTATAAGGAACTTCGTTTCCTCCAACCATGCCAAGCATGTTCTGAGCAGGTAGGGGATGCTCTCCATACGATTTCAGAAGTTCATAGGTCTGCGGATTTTCCTTTTTCTCCCATGGATGCTTTGTGAGACGACCAATGGCGTCCATATTCTGGGTGTTATATGGATTTTTATCGTGGTTAGCAGTTCACATCGCGCAAATACTGTCTGCTGGGTATGCCGCCACGAACCCACCCACGCGCAGCCACTTCTGTCACCAAGTGTTGAGGATCCTGGATATTTTCGCGCAAAGACTTAATGAGAGGCTCGAACACACCATCGAAGCTCTGCTCAGTTACTGTGCCGCACTCCTTACCTTGGCGTACCTGCTCAGAATAGATTAACATAGACTCCACATCGGGGTTTCCACGACCCGTGCCCATATACGGAACCGTCAAGAAAGGGCGTGCTTGGTTGCGGATTAAGCAGCGGTTGTTCTTGAATTCAGGCTGATTCTTGAGCACCGACTCTGCATCAATCTGTTCATTGTTTGCACCGAAACCCTCCTTAGGATAGATGAGCAGATTGTTAATGGAAAGAGGATTTACTTCACGGGCATCGGGAACCAGATTTGTTACAGAGTAGCGACCAGGACCCACACTCTGGGAGTAATAGGACGCAATGCCACAGGCATCGTCGCGAGTATGTGTTAAACGATTGATATCCATCTCTTCCTTCTAACACAGCCAAATCAGAAAATTTTGACTCTAAGTAGAATGGCTCCTGGAACACGAAATAAGGTTCTTGCTAAGAAACTCTGTTCGTGTATTAAAAAGGTGCGTAAAACAGTAAAAGTCCGTAAAGTCAGTAAAGGCTCTAGTACTAAAAAGGCTCGTGAACAAGCCGCCATCGGAATCTGTGTTCGTTCTGTCTTACAAACCCGGGGAAAGACATTGAAACGCTTTTCTTGTTTGAAAAAACCTGTGCTCGTTACACAAAGCCTATAAGTTAAGCCAAGGTATCGGTGCACCATTTGTGCCTCCATAGCAAGCTGCGGCATTTCCTTCCTTGCACGTCTTTCCTGGAATCTTATACAACCAATCCTGAAAACTACCTTGGTCGTTCGGAATGGTTGTCGAAGGCTGCGAAACGAACTGACGCTGGCTCTGAGACTTTCCAAATACGTCTGTGGGGTCGCTGTACCATTGTACACGGAAGAAGTCATCTAGAGCGATTTTCGCACCAGTTGTGGTTATATCAGGAGCAGCAGGACGTGTCGGGGCATACTTGATTTCATTTACGAGAACGTTGTTAAAGGGGTTGGGAGGTGCTCCTGCAACTCCTATATCGTTGAAATCAGGGATAGGCTGCATTTCTACGAAACCCTCCTCAGCAGGTAAGCCCTTCATGGCCTGGTCGTAGAGCTTATCGGGGTCATTGCTGTCACTCGTAATACTGGAAGAGCCAACAAACTTCATGCGGAATGACTCGACATTGCGGAGATTCATGAAGGTAGGAATCAAATACAGAGTTGCCAAGACTCCTGCGATAAGAGTTGCGGCGCTGTACTTTGTTATCGCGGCTATCAGAGAACCTGTGAGCAAACTTACAATGTATACAAGAATTATGTAATTTACATTCTCACTTGCGCACACGCCCTCTGGTTTATCAAAGCGGAACAAGTATCTAGGGTCTTCCCAAACATAGGGATCGCAGAATGCAATGACTTTTTTCTTATATTCCATGGTCTACCCCTCTAACTATCGTATAGCGTTTTCTACTTCTTCTCAGCAGCTGCTTTCTTGGCTTCCAACTTTTTACGTAGTCTCGCACGAACGATGGATAGACGATTCTCATTGTCACGTCCCGCGGCCTGTGCTGCCTCCTTGTCTTCAAATCCAAACGCTTGGCGAAAGGCTTCCATCATTTGTACGAACTGCGGATTCTCACTAAATGTCTTCATTAACTCTTCAGCTTCAGTGACCAACTCTTGGGGGCGTATGGCACCGGACTGGATTTTCAAGGCGAGCTTCTTCCCAAGCTTTTGCACAGTTGTCTGAAATTTATGGGGATTCTTGGCGAAAACCTCCATAATCATATTGAGCGCCTTGGTCGGATCATTTCCAGCAGCAGCCATCGCAGCAGGGTCAATTCCGAAATCCTCCACACGTAACTCTTTTACAATCTCCTCGGCTAGTTTCGCAATCTGGCCTTTCATGAACTTTTCCGGAATCTGCGGAATTCCTCCAGGGAATCCTCCTGCTGCTGCGCCTGCAGCTGCTCCTGCCCCTGCGGCAGATCCAAAGAGTTTCGCGATTTTCTCAGTAAGGCCTTCAAAGTCAATGGAACCCATCTTGGCCTTCATTTCATCCATCATCTTATTAGCCCATTCCGTATTCCAACCACTTGACTGAGTATCTTCCTTTGAACCGGCTTCCAAGAGATAGGTGAAAGAGAGGAGAGTCAGATATTCTTGAATAGCAGTTCTGGATTTGGGAGAAAGGTCAATCCAGATTTGAGAGGGCATACGAACACCGGGCAACACAAAAGCGGGCGAAACTGAGGAATCGCGGTTAGGAGAGCAAGAACTGAGAACCTGATCCTTGAACTGGCGGCGGCGATCTTCAGGAGAGAGTTTCACAGCTTGTTCGATTTCGGCCGTTAACTCGGGACATGCACCTTGCAGATCACGAGCAAACTCAGAATACTTAGAATCGAACATATCATGGGTTTCCATTCTATGGGGTATATGTAAGAAGGGTGGGCGGTGTTTACGCCTTAACCTTTTCGGAAAGAATCAAAAGAACCTTCAAATAATTCCAAATGGCCTTGCGGTTAGCGTCTGACATGTCAGGCCAATGCTTGTCAAAAATCATTAAGGCAGAGAGCATGTCATTGTAAGATGTACTAATAACCTTTTTTGCATAGGCAATAACATTTTCATCATTTTCCGTTAAGATATCCTGGCGTAGAGGCTTTCCCACATATTCAACGAACATGTCCAAGATAAGGCGGGGATTGATTTTCTTTGCTCCCTGCAAGGCTTCAAGAGCCATCTTGATATCACGTTCTTCGGGATATGTAGCACTCAAATCCTCAAAGAATGCGATGAGCTTTTCATTAAAAATGCCGAGTGTCGATTTGGGAAATGACATTCTCCTATTCTCTAGATTCTTAGATTCGCTTTAGATTTAGGTTTGTACTTTTGTCCTTTGGCCTTTGCCCTTTGGCCTTTGCCCTTTGGCCTTTGCCCTTTGGCCTTTGCCCTTTGGCAGCCCTACTGCCTAGCCGGCCCCTTTGAAAGTCCCATATCTCTTTGTTGTTTGTACATGTCGAGTTGTTGGTCAAACATCAACTCTTTCTTTGTACGCCCTGCCTGGGTTTGCAAACTCTGTCCTAGATTCTGACCAGTCTTGTCACCAGGACTCGCCGCTCCATTCAAGAAACTAAAGGTTCCAGGAATGCTCTCACCGCCATTTCCACCCGTTGATGTATCCGAGTCCAAGAAACTGTAACCAGCATCTCCAAACCCTCCCATTTCATTGTTAATGTATGAAGATGGCTCTCCGCTTATTACAGCTGCAGATGAAGATGCAGTTGCATCAGTAGGCTTCTTAGGAGCTTCGCGCATCTTACGTTCATATAACCAGTTCATCACATCTGTATCGGTTTTCACCGGTTCCTTGTCACCCTCAATTACGAGTGTCGGGACTTGTTTTAGCCACTTTGGCAAAGAAGGACGATTCGGTGAAGGATCGACACAGATAAACTGAAACTCCTTGACCCATGATGTTTTCGCTAACTCTTCAATGAAGACTTTCGACCATTTATCTTGATTGCTGTAAAAACATATATTTTTCTTACCCTGGCTCATCCCTTCTGCAATCGTACGCGAAGCATTGATGAAAAAGCTAAGCGCAGAAGGTCTAAAATTGAAAAGCCGGGAAACAGTTAGAGTTAGTCCACACAATCATGGCGCCTGTATTTTCAAATATCAAGCGCCACGACAAACGGACTCTGAGTTTCCAACTTAGCCCTACTCGTGTAACCTATGCGAATGTACTACGCCGTGCCGTACAGACCGAGGTCTCAATTCTAGGATTTCGTGCCGATATGGGGGAGGCGGGTGATACTGCCGATGTCAAAATCTTTAAGAACAGCACCCCGATGTCAAATGAAATGTTAGCTGACCGTATTGGTCTTCTACCGATTGCCATGTCTCCTGGCGAAGAAGGATGGGAAAAGGAGAGTGTACTCTTTCGTCTCAAAGTAGTGAACGATACGGAGGAATTTCGCACAGTTACAGCGGCCGACTTTGAATGTCTAGAACTCCGTGAGGGCGATACAGAGCGTACTCGTATTCCGAATACCAAGTTCTTTCACCCTGACCCGGTTACCGGCGATACGTGTATTCTTGCTGTTCTAAAGCCGATGACGGAGGGTCAAGAGCCGGAAGAAATTCACCTAGAAACCTATGCATCTCTGGGTAAGGGTCGTGAACATGCGCGTTTCAATCCCACTTCTCAGTGCTCGTACGGCTATACTCGTGATGAAGACCCTGCTCGTATTAAGGAACTGTGGGTAACATGGCTTCGTGAGCAAAAGAAGGTCGACCCTGCAGATATTGCGAAGGATGAGAAGCGTCGTGGTGTGTTAGAGAGGGAGTTTCGCAGCTTGGAAATCTATCGTTGTTTCAAGGAAGACGAGGAAGGTGAGCCTTATAGCTATGATTTTACCATTGAAACTCTGGGAACTGTGGATGTACAGGTAATTGTATACCAAGCGCTTCTAGCAGTTGCGCAGTTAGCCGAGAAATACGCAAGTGTAGACCGTGGCGAACTTCCTGTGAATGTGGAAATTCGTCCTGCTGATGCACAAATGAAGGGATTTGACTTCTGGTTTCGTGGTGAAGAGCATACTCTGGGAAATCTTCTACAAACATGGATTGATGACAATAAGATTGTGCCTATTAACACGGGTGGTGTGTTCTTTGCTGGCTACAAGGTTCCTCATCCTCTGCGTGAAGAGATGGTTCTCCGATTGGGAGTTGATGATGAAAATGAAGAGACGGCGCGAATGGCAATTGCGGAAGCTGCGCAAGGATGTGCCGAAATGTTTCGCCAGTGGGCGCAAGATTGGATTACAGTTACGGAAGATGTAGGCATTGTGCCACCCTCAACGGCCGAGACCAAGACTCCTTGGGAAGCGCATGCGAATGCTAAGACTCGGGCGAATACGAATAGTGCAAATGCGAATACTGCAAAAGCCAAAAAATAACGAAGTATAGATTAAATGGATCTGCTTTTTTTAAAGAAGAAGTCTAAAAATATAGTAGTTATACTACTATCCTTTATAGTTCTTGTAAGTTGTATCTATATTTTATGGAAGATGATGAAGTTTGGGCAGTTATACTATTCTCTCTTAAGTGCCAAGCGTTATGTGTTAAATGGGTATAAGGCGAGCCCTGTGCTTGAGGAAGATAAGGAAACTATTACGTGGCTCATTCACATGTATCCTCCTGTTCATAATGCGGGTGCAGAATGGATGGCACATGCTATGAATCGCTATATGGTAAATACAGCAGGATGGAAAGTGAATGTTGTATTAAACAAGGCCTCTGTAAATGAGTTTGAGCGTATTGTCATAATTGATAAACATAATACGAATTTTGTTGAGAATTCTATTCGCCATTCAGGAGTCTTGGTAAGTCACTTGGATAATGAACCGAATGCTGTACAAACGGCGATAGTCGCAAAACGTCCCTTAGTTCTCGTAATGCACAATAATTATCGCAAGAAGTACTTGAGCCAGTTTATTCACATGCTTCCTAAGAATCTGTACCTAATTCATAATAGTTATTGGATAAAGGAATACTACTCCTCCTATAACATTCCTTCCATAGTAGTCTATCCGCCAGTTTATTGGAAAGAGTATGAAACTGAGACGAACCGTGAATATGTCACTTTGATTAATTTAAATAAGAATAAGGGCGGTGATGTTCTTGTCAAGATTGCGAAGATGATGCCTGATGTCAAGTTTATGGGTGTTAAAGGGGGTTATGATAATCAGATCTTGAATATTCATGTGAAGAATATTAATTATGTGGAGAATACTTCGTATATAAAGTCTGTCTATGCCAAGACGGATATTTTGCTGGTTCCTTCGAAGGAAGAGTCTTGGGGACGCGTGGCAGTGGAAGCGATGTCGTCAGGAATTCCTGTGATTGCGCATCCTACACCTGGTTTACTGGAGAGTTGTGGAAATGCAGGGATTTTTTGCGACCGTGATGACATAGGGGCTTGGGTTACGGCTATTCGGCGTTTGAAAACAGACGCAGACTATTACAAGTCTATGTCTGATTTATCTAGGGCTAGGGCGAAAGAACTTGACCCAGAGCCGCAACTCAAAGAAATGAGTTTGTGGTTACAGGGATTGAAATGGCAAGCATAGCAGAAAGGTAGGAGAAGCGTAACAAAATCTTAAATATTTGATATTATTAGAAATGGGCGATTTCGTGAAGATTTATCTCTGTGTTGTCCCCGAAGATGAACCATCATGGAATCCTACCTTATGGAGACATCTAAATGGATTTGTAGATATTAAAGATGGAATGTTTCTCTACACTAGTAATGATGTGGAGTCTTTTTCGGGAATTACTATCCCTATAAAGGGCGAAGTAATTACACACACTGTTACTAAGAGTAATGAAGACATATATAATTTTTCACCTTCTAATATAACTCTTAATATCAATTATGATGGTGATGAACCACTCATAAAAATTACTATTGGAAAATTTAAAATATCCCCTATATGGGCTGATCAAGATGATGATGATGACGACTTATTAGCAGAAGATAATCCTATTACATTAAAAATAACATCGTATTTAAATAATATTATTGAAAAAGAAAAAGCACGTGAAAAAGGACGTGAAGTTGCATCTTTAAAAGAACTTGGAGCGTCTCGCCAACTACCCGAGAATATGGAATCTATTATTGGATCTTATCTTACAGGGAAGAAAGGGATTTTGAACGCCCAAGTGAATAGAATAAAACAAAATAGCGGAATACCTATTGCGCCCCGATTTAATAGTAAAACACGTAAAAATCGTAAGTCCAGGAAGCGTATGAATTAATCCACTTCCTCAATCTTGGGGCCCTTTGCAGATGCCTTTGCGAAATCAGCCATGTTCACTGAAGTAGGATCGGCTTGGCCTTGGCCTTGGTCAGCATACAACTTCATCATCACAGGGCGAATCTTTTCCTCCATAGACTTCTGATAGTCTACGTAGGTCTCCTTCTCCTCCTCCTGGTGTGAATCCAGCCAAGTAATCCCCTCTTGCACAGTGGTTAGAGTGGTTGTGGCCTCCTCACCCAACTTCTCCTTTACCTTCTCCTCCTGGAGAGAGTTGCGAGCATTGTACAGATAAGACTCTAGCTGATTCTTCGCCTCTACGCGCTCAAAACGCGCCTTATCCTCGGCCTCGTGCTTCGCCGCCTCTTCCACTAGACGATCCACCTCCTCACGACTCAGACGACCCTTGTCGTTCGTGATGGTGATCTTGTTCGACTTGCCCGTAGACTTCTCGGCCGCTGAGACATTCAGGATACCGTTCGCATCTACATCGAAGGTCACTTCAATCTGCGGCACACCACGCGGCATCGGCGGAATACCCTCCAGCTGGAACTTGCCGAGAGAGTTGCAGTCGCGCGTGAACTGGCGCTCACCCTCAAATACCTGGATGAGAACACCAGGCTGGTTGTCCGCGTACGTGGAGAAAGTCTGTGTGGCCTTCTTAGGAATTGTGGAATTGCGCTTGATGATAGGAGTCATTACACCACCTG
>Ga0209400_1002722_pt1 | contig 13220 bp, 15 predicted proteins | sample M_130807_EF_Meta_FD_187313 | JGI IMG/M metagenome (GOLD analysis project Ga0209400, IMG submission 187313) | Freshwater microbial communities from Lake Montjoie, Canada to study carbon cycling - M_130807_EF_MetaG (SPAdes) (version 2) | ecosystem: Environmental > Aquatic > Freshwater > Lake... | reverse complement strand
TTGTCCTTCGTGGCGGATTCATCGCAGCAGGTAGTGTAATCCTTGAGAAATTCTCAGGAGCCTTCTTCATCTTTGGTGCATTCTTAATCTTTACCGCATACAAGCTCTTGTCAGAGCATGATGAAAAGGAATGGAAAGAAGATCGTCTCGTCACCTTCTTGCGTAAGAAGGGTGCGACAACATTTACTATTGCATTAGTTTCTCTTGGGTTTACAGATCTAGTATTTGCTCTTGATTCAATCCCGGCAATCTTTGGAATTACCCGCGATCCATACATCGTGGTGTGCGCAAACTTCTTTGCGCTAATGGGCTTGCGCCAGTTGTATTTCTTATTACAGGGCTTGCTCCAGCGCTTGGTCTATCTATCCAAAGGGCTCTCATTTATCTTGGCCTTCATCGGCTTTAAGATGATCATCGAAGCTTTCCATGGCATCGGAATTCATAAGCTAGCTGGCATTGAACTTCCACACATTGCAATTGAAGTAAGTCTAGGAGTAATTGTTGCAACCTTGATTGTTACAGCGGTGGCAAGCCTTACCGCCACACGAGATGATGGAAGCGAAATCGTTTAAATATCAGATTTCATCTTCCGTAAAGTTTCACGGTCATGGTCTTTAGCGCGCTCGTGGATTTTTCGGATCTGTAAAGCAAACGCTTTAATTGCTGTGTCAAAAGCTGCTAAGTCATTGAACTCGGCTGCTTCCGCCCGTATTAAGGGACCGGAACCATGCGTTGTAAGCACAACCCTGTGTGCATGTTTACCCTGCTGAGGGTTTGCCTCGTGAAGAACTTCAACTTCGACGCGATCAATTACTACGCTAAACCGCTCCATGCTATTGAGTTTTTCTTCTGCGATTGATGTGAAATCTTCTGCTAAATCTGCATTACGTGTATGAATTAGAATCTTCATACTTAGAAGGGTAGTACTAATACCACCGCTGTCGCTAGGGTTGCGAGCAAAAGAGATTTACCTAAGATTTTAAGTGCTGTCACTCGGTCAGCTTGTCGATCTTCCTTACTGGCAACCCTCTTAATATCCCCCAGCTTGCCAATGTTAAATGTCCCGGCAAAACCGTAGGCTAAACAAAATTTACTTCGAGATTGAATAAACCCGACTGAGGCAACCATCAATGGAAAGAAGATGGCTGTGCGACTAGATGGGGGCATGTCAAAAATATAAAGTCCTATTAAAGTTGTTACTGAAAAGAACAAGCCCAATGCAGCAACTAATTGCCTCCGGCGAATCTCACCTGTGCCAATGTTGCAACTTCCAGGAATGTATTCGAGATCAGGCATCTTCAAATTCATCTTCGTCGACCCAGGTATCGGCAACGGAATCTTCTTGATGCTCTACCCAAGAAAGAAAGGAACCGACAGCGCGAAAGGCCAAGATAGCCACTGTCGCTGCTGCGAAGATTCGACGAAATACTTTGAACATGAGATAAAAATACTCGCTTTTACTCAAATTTTCTTTATAAAACGGTTAATGCTTGCTGAATGTCTTCCCACAAATCATCAACATGCTCACAACCCACTGAAAGCCGAATCAATTGCTCAGGCACCGACGGACTCTCAAGTGCCCAACGACGGCGTCGCTCCCAGAGGGATTCGATTCCACCAAGACTGGTTGCATGGGTGATAAGAAGTGAAGACTCACAGACCTTTTGAGTTTCCTCGGCTGTTCCATCTACCTCGAAGGAAATAACTGCGCCAAAACCTGGATAGCGAACCTTTGTGACCTTTGGATGTTTAGTAATGCGAGTAACAAGATTCTTTGCATTATTTTCAGCTGCTCTAAAACGAACAGGAAATGATCTGATCCCGCGCACTGCCAGCCAAGCTTCAAATGGGCCTGGGATGGAACCGTTGAGTCGACGAGACTCTTCTAATCTTTTGAAAAGCGCCACATCATTTGTTGATAGAGAACCGAGTACAACATCGCTGTGACCCGATAAATACTTTGTTACTGAGTGCATCACGATGTCTGCGCCCATAGATAGTGGCTTTTGAACCAGCGGAGTTGCAAAGGTGTTATCGACTGCAACGCCAATACCTAACTTCTTGGCTGCCGTGATTAACGCCGGCAAATCTGCAATATCTAAACAAGGATTAGTGGGAGATTCCAGCCAGACTAGCGCTGCGCCTTTCATGGCTGCAATAACTTCTTCAGTGTTGGTAATTTCAACAAAACGAACCTCTAAGCGACCAGATGCATGGAATTGATTAAGCAATCCCATAACTCCGCTATAGCCCTGATTAGATGCAACAACTGGGGCACCGATTGGAAGGATTGAAAATACGGCACTTACCGCAGCCATACCTGATGAAAAAGAAAGTGTTGCCCCACCTTCTAGTTCTCCAATTGCAGCCTCGAGTGCGCTCCAACTTTCATTGCCATAGCGTCCATATCCAACTGGACCGCCTGCATGATAAGTGGAAGAAATAATGAGTGGAGGATTTAGTGAAGCATCAGGAGCAGCATCAGGACGACCAGCTGTAATTGCAGATGTTTCTGGATGAAGACTCATGGGCTAAGTCTAATTGTTTGCAAGCACTGCCATTGCCGCATTATGGCCAGGAATTCCGCTTACTCCCCCGCCACGTATTGCCCCTGCACCACAGATAAAGATGCGAGGGTCATCGGTTTCAACCCCCCACGAAGGTGCTGATAAATCTTCACGAAATGGCATCGATAAATCCTTATGGAAGATGTTGCCTCGCGGAAGTCCAATGGCCTCTTCAATATCTAAGGGCGTCTTTACCTCAATTGCAGAGATCACATCCTCAATAGGCTCCGCTAAATATTCATTGATAGATGCAAGGGCTGAAGCAAGTGCCACATCACGTGCTGCATCATTATCGGCGTCAAATAACAAGGCGGGTGTGTGCAATCCAAATAGCGTCAATGTTTGATACCCAGCTGCTTGCAAATCTGCGCCTAAAATCGATGGATCAGACAATGTGTGGCAATACATCTCAATCGGCATCTTTACCGGCATCACACCTGACTTAGCATCTTTGAATGTCTGCTCGAATTGCGAAAAACTCTCATTTGCATGAAAGGTTCCTGCAAATGCAAGCTGTGGATCTATTCCAGACTTTAACTTCGGTAAACGTTTTAGCAAGATATTAATTTTCATCTGGGAACCATCTAGTGATTGTGGTTTTGATTTCCCGCGCAGTTCGGCCAATACCTGCGGCGCGCAATTTGATAACAAGTAATCAGATTCATACAGATGACCAGCTGCAGTTCGAACAGTTACGCCCGCTTGATTGCTAATAACTGAATCGACTTTTGAATTGAGTGTGATTTCAACCCCTGATTCTGTTGCAACTCGCACTAACTCCTTGACTAGTGCGCCCATTCCGCCAACGGGCACTTTCCACTCACCCGTGCCATTGCCCATCAGGTGGTAGAGAAAACAAATATTGGCTTGTAAGTCGTAAGCAGATGCAAAAGTTCCAATCAGTGCATCAGTTAAAACTACCCCTTTCACAAGATCGCTCTTAAACCTTTTATCAATTTCTTCACCGATAGGGTTTTCGATTAAGTAATCCCAGATATCTGGCAGATTTATCTCACTCTTTAATTCACTGCGGGTCATTAGAGGCTCAAGAAGTGTTGGTGCAATCCTTTGCGCAAACTCAGCAATTTCACCATAAAACTCTTGCCAGGCCTTTGCCTCATGGCCTGTTGGATCTAGTTCATTAAAAGAATCTGCTGTTCTTTCATCCCATTTTCTGGAAACATAGAGTCCTTTATCTGAATACGGCGTGTAGCTAGAAACTTCGCGAGAAATGCAAGTAAATGACAGACCAAGATCTGAAACGATTTTGTCGGGAAGCAGTGAAACTAAATATGAGTACCTGGATAAATGCGCATCAAAGCCTGGAAATGCTTGAACGCTTTGGGTTGCCCCACCTATTTCTGAGTTTGCTTCAAGGATGACAACTGATTTTCCTGCTTTGGCCAGATAGGTCGCAGCAACAAGACCATTGTGACCACCACCAATTATGGTGACATCGTATTTCTTTGAGTTCATTCAAATAGACCGAGCAATCCGATCAATTGCCTCAGTGATGATTTCTGGGCTGGTTGCAAAATTTAAGCGCACATACTGATCACACTGCTTACCAAATCCATGTCCAGGGCTAAATGCCACACGACCTTTTTCAATCAGCGTAACTGATGGATCAACACCCAAATGCAAGGACTCAAGATCTAGCCATGCCAAATAACTATTTTGTGGAATGTGATACCGAACTGTTGGAAGTTTTTCAGCCAACAGTTTTTTAATGAGATGGCGGTTTTGGTCTAACTGAGCTAAAACGGTGTCCAACCACACTTCGCACTCAGCAAATGCGACTGCAGTTGCAAATCCGCCAAGCAATGATGCGCGGTAATGCATTGCAGGAGCTAATTTGGCCAACTGAGTATTCATCTCGGCACTTTGAGAAATGATAATTGCGCACTTTAATCCTGCAATATTCCAACCTTTAGATGCGGCTGTCACGCAGAGTGCAACAGATTCAGCATCGGCACCCAAAGAAAGAATTGGCACGAAGGTTTCGCCGGGGAAAGTCAACGGTGCATGAATCTCATCGCTGATCACCAGAACATCGTATTTTTTCGCTAACGCTACTATTTTGAGTAAATCTTGCTTGGTATAAATAAATCCAAGTGGATTGTGAGGGCTGCACAACAGGTGCACCTTTATTCCAGATGCATAAGCGCTTTCAATTGAATCCCAATTAAGTATCCAAGGATTGGTGTCCTCATTACCGGTTCGTTCAAATGGAACATCAACCAGAGTTAACTTTGTTTCATTAATCCAGGTATAGAAGTTGTGATAAACCGGAGAGCTAATGAGAATTGAGTCTCCAGGTTTTGTGAATACACGTAATATTTCCACAACTGCAACACCAACATCTGTGGCTATGTGTACTTGCTTTTCATCAACGGTCCAGTTCCAGCGCTTTGCTGCAAATTTTTTAAATCCTAAGCCAAGTTCTGGAATAGGTCCAAGATAACCTAGGTCTGAGTTCGCAACCATGTCGGCAAGTAATGTTCTAATCGGATCTGCTACGGGAAAATCCATTTCCGCAACTGGCAATGGCAACACATCCTGCGGAAATCCGCGCCACTTTTCACTTCGATGAGTATGAAGCTCTGCGAGATTCTGCGCCAAAAACTGATGATCGCTCATGCCTGCAAGGCTACCTCAGAGTGCTTGTTCTTCGGGAGTTAATCGACGGGTTGAATTACGCACGACAAGTGTTGTTGGAAGCACTAAAGAAGGTGGTTCGATTGCGGGCTTGCGTAAGCGTTCCATAATTGACCACGCTGCCATTTCACCCATGAGCGTGACAGGTTGTTCGATAGTTGTAAGTTCAGAAAATTCAGCCATCTCATGCCCATCAAAGCCGATAATGGAAATGTCATCTGGTGCTTTTAATCCATGGCGCCGCAGCGCCTGCATCGCTCCAATTGCCATTTCATCAGATTCACAAAAGATTGCAGTGGGTCTATTGGGGCGTGCCAAGAGATCATCCATCGCGCGCGATGCGGTGTGCATAGTGAAGTCACCATGAACTTCACGCGAAGGTAGCCACTCCAATCCACTTTCTGCCAACGCTTGCATAAAGCCTTTACGACGATCCTGTGGAACGCTGAAATTAAACGGGTCATCAGGCCGACCTGACATTAAACCAATTTTCTTATGGCCCTGATTTACCAGGTGCTGCGTAGCTGTTTTAGCTGCGGCCACATCATCGATTTTGATTGAGGCGCACTTGGCATGATCCATTCCCACTAGCGCAATTGGAACCCCCAGGCTAAGGATCGAGTCAAACTCTTCCTCAGTTGGTGGCAATGAGATAACAATGAGTGCATCGACTCGACCCTTTAATAAGTGATGTTGGAAAAGTCGTTCGCGACCCTTCATTTGCGAAAAGTTATAGAGCAGCAGATCTAAACCAGCTTCACGAAGCGCCTGTTCCGCCCCGCTAATTACCTGCGAGAAATACCAGCGAGAAATATAAGGAGCTACGACCCCGACAGCATTTGTTCGCCCACCGACAACATTTTGACGATCTGAAATCAATGGGTAGTTCAGTTTTTCAGCAGCGGCAATAATCTTCTCGCGGGTCTGCTGATTCACATGGTGGAGACCACGCAGGGCACGTGAGACTGTTGCATTGGAAACGCCTGCTTCTTCTGCAACTTCCTTAATTCCTGCCATGTGATCACCTCCTACGCTGATAAATACTGCAAAAATTTCTGCAATAACTGCAAAAGTATGGCAAGGAACCTGTAAAAAGCAATTTCACGCCTAAATCAGGAGTAGATTGGAGAGTATGAGCAACCAAATTGAAACCCAGATCGATGTAACACTCACCGAGCGCAATCGTGTGACTGCCCTATTTCGACTAATCCTTGTAGCCCCGATCTACATATTTACTGCCTCTTTCGCTCCTTCAGTTGCTGGTGTTGAAAGCGGAGATCTCAGTGTTTTGTTTGCTGGATTCTTCGCCCTGCCAGTGGCCTTGGCCATTGTTTTCCGCCAGATCTACCCAAGCTACCTATTGGCTTTCAATGAAGCCCTACTGTCGTTACAGACCCGTGTGGATGCATACATCCTTTTGCTTACAGATGAATACCCATCCATTGAAGACAATGATGTTGTTAGCGTAACTTTTCCAGAAGTAGATGCCAAAGCACTCAACCGTTGGTTGCCCCTAATTAAGTGGTTCCTAGCAATTCCTTTAATCATCGTTGGAATCGTCTACATCGTTTATGGAGCCTTTTTAACTCTCTTTGCCTGGTTCAGTATTCTCTTTACTGGCAATTTTCCAGAATTTTGCGCAGAAGGAATTGTTGGTGTGATCGCCTACTGGAACCGTGTAACTGGATATGCGCTACTTCTTGTCACAGATGAGTATCCTACGTTTTCACTTTAATTAACTGGGTAAGCAACTCCTGTACTTGAATGACAGTCATAGCCGTTTGGGTTCTTCTGTAAGTACTTTTGGTGATACTCCTCGGCTTCGTAGTACTCAATGCCCTCTGCGCTAAGAATTTCTGTGCAGATTTCATCTAAGCCGGCAGTTGTTAAGACGCTTTGGTAAGAATCTCGTGATGCGAGCGCGGTCTCCATCTGTTGCGCATTGGTTGTGAAGATGGAACTTCGATACTGGGTACCAATATCTCCGCCTTGTTGATTAAGTGATGTTGGATCATGCATCGTCCAAAACTCTTCAAGTAAGCGTTGGTAGGAGACAACGGTTTCATCAAAGACAACCTTCACCATTTCAGCATGGCCGGTAAGGCCAGTGCAGACCTGCTCATATGAAGGATTAGGTCGAACTCCACCCATATATCCAACGCTTGTTTCCACGACTCCATCCATCTGCCAGAAGCGACGTTCTGCTCCCCAAAAACAACCTGTTGCAAAGTAAGCCGTTGATCTCATGCGTGAATTCTTGCAGTATGCAGAGTTATTCGCACCCGCTGATAACCTTGGGCTCAAACCCACGAGCCCCCGTAGCTCAGGGGATAGAGCACTGCCCTCCGGAGGCAGGTGCACAGGTTCGATTCCTGTCGGGGGCACACTTGAGATAAATCACTACGATCTGCGAAAACATTTTGCCTACATCCTTGTAATGCAACGCTTCAGGATGGACAATTAAGCCCTTGCACGCACATCTGTGTGTAGTAACACCGAATAACTTTAAAAAGTTGTACTTCCCTAAGGAGACATGTGATGGATTGGCGACATCAATCAGCCTGCCGTGATGAGGATCCAGAGCTTTTCTTCCCTGTTGGAAATACAGGACCAGCCCTTACCCAAATCGAAGAGGCCAAAAAGGTTTGTAATCGTTGCATTGTAAAAGAGCCATGCCTGGCATGGGCCCTTGAGAGTGGACAAGATGCTGGAGTATGGGGCGGTTTATCTGAAGATGAACGTCGCGCCCTTAAGCGTCGTGCTGCACGTAACCGTGCGCGATTGATTGAGCAGCAAAACCAAATTTAAAGCGGGAAGCGCAATTTCGCGTGCGTTCCTTGGTGTGTAGATTCCAATTTCAACTCTCCCTTTAACTCATTCTCTATCAGCGTGCGAACAATTTGAAGTCCCAGATTTGATGAAGTAGATAGATCAAATCCTTCTGGCAATCCAACACCATCATCAGAAATAGTGATCAGGCCTTCGTTGCTATAGCGCTGTAGTTCAATTGTTAATCGTGTTCCAGATTCAAATAGACCGTGCTCTAGGGCGTTGTGCATTAATTCAGTTACAACTAAGGATAAAGGTGTTGCAATTCTAGATTCAAGTGAACCAAGCTGACCTATACGTTCAATACTTAACTGACCCATTCGAGGACTTAGCTCTAATGCATGTGTGACCAACGAAGTAAGGACCTCATCAAAGGCCACGGTATTTTCAGTGCTATTTGAAAGAGTTTCGTGAACAAGTGCGATTGAGGCGATACGGCGAACAGCTTCATCTAGCGCTGCGGCCGCTGCCGGGTCATCTATACGGCGAGACTGCAACCGCAGAAGGGCTGAAACGGTCTGCAGGTTATTTTTAACACGGTGGTGAATTTCGCGGATAGTTGCATCCTTTGTGACAAGTTCACGATCTCGTCTTCGAAGCTCAGTAACATTTTGCAGTAGAACAATTGCACCAATTCGATCTGTGCCTTGAATTAGCGGTAAAACCAAAAGATCAATCGTTGCGCCTTGATTATCAATTTCTACACGGCGCAGAGTCTTACCGTTTAATCGCGTTCTAACACCCTCCTCATGTGCATTTGGTGAAGCGGTGACAACTTGTTCTGCCACCTCACCGAGATTCCGACCCTCTAACTCGCCGCGCCAGCCCATGCGTGAAAATGCTGACTTTGCATTAGGGCTAGCAAATGAAATAGCACCATTTACATCAAGTCGAATTAACCCATCACCAACGCGTGGTACCGGTTCAAAAAGAGAACCCACGGATTGATATGGGAAGTTTCCTTCAGAAACCATTTGATACAAATGGTTTGCGATTTCCCGATAATTTAATTCAAGCTTTCCAGGTGATCGCATATGTTCGGCATTGCGATGACGCGAGATTACCGCAATGACCTGACCTTCAAAGAAAACAGGAATTGTCTCTTCTTTGATCAATAAATCACCAATGCGTTCGGGTTCCGTATTTCGCATAATGTCACCCGAAGAGAGTGCTTCATCAATATTTGGCCGCACTCCCCATGTGACTTCATTACCAATCACGTCGTTAATGAAAACTGTTGAAGAAGTTGTTGGGCGAATATGGGCAACGGCTATATGACCAGTTGGCCACAACTTAATATCTTTACGAATTGGAACCCACAGAATCAAATCTGCAAATGAAAGATCAGAGAGCAATTGCCAATCGGCCACAAGTTCGCGCAATCGATGAGATTGATCAAAAGTTACTGTGGTTCGACCACCTAACAAATTATCTAACTGGAACATTCTTACTTCCACTCAGCTAAATGAAGTTCAATTTCCTGGGTAGCAAACCAGACCAATTCGTCATCGCCCTGGAATGCGAGCAATGCGCATTGAACCTGATCCCATTGCACCGAAGAAGTGAGGGTAATTGATTGGGCATAGTGCTCAGCAATCTGTTCCTTTTCGATTTCAAAGGCCACGACAATTCCTGGTGCTTTCTCTGAAAGACGAAGTTCTAAAGCTTCTTCGCCAGCGGCAACTGACAATAAATATTCAAGCTCTTCCTCATCGAGCTCAGGGTTTTCTACAACAAAGTGGATTGTTGGCGCATACAGCTCATCGACTTCAAGGCTTTTGTTTAATACGAAGCCTTGAAGATCCTTCTGAGTAATTGGAAGATATGCACGCATTAGGCAATAGTAATAGATCTTAACTTTCTAGTTCACGGGCCAAATTAGCTATCGCTTTACGCACATTCGAGCGCACATTTGTCTCCACCAGGGTCGCATGCTCATCTTCAGCCGCCATAATTGCGCGAGAGTCCTTAGCGATACTCCTGACTCTTATCGGTTTAAGAGGCGTTGTACAGCTTAAGAACTTTGCTTGCTCGCTTTCGCCTCGTTTACCGGGAGCCTTCATATTCATCACAAAACTTAAGCCAGCACGCACAGATGTATTTTGTAAAAGTTCTACTACTTGAGCCAGTCGATGAGCTCCTAGTTGATCTGCTCTGGAAACAATCATTAGCTCATCGCCTTGATCACAGCACCAGGTTGTCATAGTCGAAGTCCACCGGCGATCAGTTAGTCGATTGGATAAACCAGAAATTGAACCCAGATCAACGATGATGCACTCAAACTCTGCTGCAGCACGATCCATAAATGCATTTATTTCGCCGGCATGATCTTGATTTATCTCAACTAAGGATAAGTGAGGCGCAATACTCTTCCATTGTGCATCACTATTAATGTTTCGCATTGCAAGATATGCCGCAATCGAGGGAGCTCGATAATTACCCTCAATTAATAAGGTTGATTTCTCAAGAATGCTCAGCTCCATTGCCAAGTTCATGGCCAACATCGTGCAGCCGGTATAGCTGCCGGCTGATCCAACTGCGATGACACGAGCTTTTCGAGGCGCACGGTGTGGTGTGTTTAAACCACGCAATAGTGGCGCACGTACAAATCCGCGTACGAGGGTTACTAAATCTGTAACTGACTGAGGAACCTCATATAGATCAATGAACTCACTCTTCTGGTGCTTACCTGTTGAAAAACCAATTGTTTGGCGAAGTTGTGGTGTTATTGAATCTACTTTTTCTTTTGAAATTCCGGGAAGATCAGAGGCAAACAGTAGAAGTGCTCCCCTGGCAACATCTTGATTGGCGCTAATAAAACGCTCCAGTGAAGTCCAATCAATAGCTCGAAAAACTACGCTCCACCCTTGAGCAAACAGAGTTCCTGCTATAAAGCCTTCAGTTTCAGAGGAGGAAATAGCCGTTATTACCGTGGGCATCTCTAACTCAGACATGAGATCGGATCACAACTAAACGACCTATGGTCGTTGCACTTAAGAGACGCAATACCTGGGTTTCTTCAACTGCTACAGATAATCCAGTATCACTTCCAAAGTTTTCACCTCCATTGTCGATGCTCAGCAACGTGACTCCGCCAAGAATCAAAATTGGATCCATTGAACTTTCACTATTTTGAGTATCTAGAACCCAATAAATATCGACCTCTTCTCCAATATTTAAACCTGTGGCAACATCAACGGAGCGAACGCTAATTGGTACTGCACTCGTTGAAATAGCGTTGAGCACAGATGTTAAATCGGTACTGCCAATTATTTCGCCAGAATGCATGATTCGGGTAGCAATCATTCCTATTGGTTCAACTTCTTTACTGAGATAGAACTTTGCGCTGGCATCTAAGTTCAGGTGTGCAAGAGTTACATCCGGTGCTGAAATCTGATGACCTGGTGACATAGGCGTGGTAATCACCCAATAGTCAGCTCCCCTGTTGGAAAATGTTGCAATCAGAAATGTTGAAACAAATGCCGCAGCAATAAGCGTGATCGCCAAAGGAAGCCGTGAAGTACGAGTTTTCTTATTTAGAGTCATAGGAGCACCCAAACCGAATGGCTGACAGCTACCGCCTATTTATCCACAGTCATACTTAAGTACGAGATCAATCCATTCTTAAGTCTGAGGTATGTGGATGAATGCAGGGCAATTGTCAGTCCATGACAACAGAACTCGAATACAACCAGCAACCATCCTTCTCAACTATCGATTTAGCCCCTATCTCAAGTGACCCGGATGAAGATTGGCAACATCTCGTACTTGAAATGTTTCGCCCAGAGTTACCCGTACTGGCTCCAAAGAAACCTCGTCTATATTTGGTTGCATCAACATTTGGCGAAGAATATGACGCAGACTTTGCACCAAAGCCAACATCGGCAACAGACTTACCAGATATCAAGGAATTAACATCACAATTTATCCACAACGTTCTTGAAATCTGGGCGGGACGCCGATCAGCATCACAAGTTCAAGCCATGTGCCATCATCTTATTTTTGCCGATTTACAAAAGAGTGCAGGCCAGCAAAAACTAGTTGGAAAGATAAGAAAGATTAATGTTACTGAGCCATTAGATGGCATCAGTGAATCAACTGTGACAGTTCGCTATGGTGACCGATTACGAGTAGTAGCGATCAGATTTGAAGGGTTAGATCAACGATGGTTATGTACTGCCTTGAATTTGATTTAAGCAGATCTACCATGACAACGCTTGTACTTATTGCCTGAACCGCATGGGCAGGGAGCGTTACGAGAGACTTCACCAGTTGTACGAACACCTGACTCATCTGCTGCGGTGTATTGCAATCCCGCTACAGGAAGTTTCTTTTCCTCAAGTCCAGGGACAACTACTTCATTGTTTGAGCTTTCGACTGTAACTTCAATGTTGAACAAGAAGCCAGCAATTTCTTCTTTGATCGCATCCATCATCGCTGCGAATAGATCAAATCCCTCTTTTTGATATTCGACAAGTGGATCGCGCTGTGCCATCGCACGCAGGCCGATACCCTCTTGTAGGTAATCCATCTCGTATAGGTGCTCACGCCACTTACGATCCAGCACCGATAACAAGATTTTGCGCTCTAGTTCACGCATAACTCCTTCGCCAAGCATCTCTTCACGCTTTGCATATGCCGACTTACAATCTTCAATCACTTTAGAAGATAAGAACTCCGCGTCTAACCCTGCACGTGAACCAACTTCGGCGAGTAATTCGTCGATAGTAAATGAGATTGGATAGATAGATTTAAGGGCGGTAAAGAGGGTTTCTAGATCCCAATCTTCTGCATAGCCCTCGGCGGTAGCTGCATCTACATATGCTGACAAAGTATCTGAGACAAATCCTGCAACCTGATCCTTAATATCTGCACCTTCTAGCACGTCGCGTCGCTCACCATAAATTACGGTGCGCTGGCGATTCATCACATCGTCGTACTTCAAAACATTTTTACGCATTTCAAAGTTCTGGGCTTCTACCTGTGTTTGTGCAGAGCGGATTGCATTTGAGACCATTTTGGATTCAATGGGTGCATCCTCTGGCAGTCCAGCTGCGGTCAAGAAACGCTCAACCATTCCTGAATTAAAACGACGCATCAAATCATCTTGTAGTGAGAGATAGAAGCGAGATTCACCTGGATCGCCTTGACGACCTGAACGACCGC
>Ga0209400_1002720_pt1 | contig 13223 bp, 22 predicted proteins | sample M_130807_EF_Meta_FD_187313 | JGI IMG/M metagenome (GOLD analysis project Ga0209400, IMG submission 187313) | Freshwater microbial communities from Lake Montjoie, Canada to study carbon cycling - M_130807_EF_MetaG (SPAdes) (version 2) | ecosystem: Environmental > Aquatic > Freshwater > Lake... | reverse complement strand
GTAGCCGTGCGTGTTAAAAAAACACGATCTGAGCGTGAGCCCTTGCGTAGGTTGCAAGCAGCACAGAGCACGCGTAAATTTTCGAGGCTGTGGTCTCCGCCGTTAACACGCGGAATTATATGATCAATATGCATTTGACCTTCATCTGTATTGCAAATGGCACAGATGCGTCCATCTCGAGCAAACACACGCTGCTTGTGGACTCTGTATCTTCTATGGTTTATATTCTCTAATGCCAATTGTAGAGTCTCCAGTGATCGTAGGCTAGGCATGGTTCACCATACCTTGAGCCAATATAGTTAAGACCCCATCGTACCTGAGTCCAACCATCTTGGTCTCTTAACCACTCACTGTTACCCTGTGGTATTCCATAATGAGAACCATTAGAAGCTAATGGATTCCATGCACTCTCTTTACCATATAACTTTAATAAGCAATTGTATTCTTTATAGTTAAAGTCTAATAGATATAAAGCATATTCTTTATAGCTTATATATTCTTTATGAGCTTCTGTAGAACCTGCATTAGGCATTATGCATAGCAGTGTCCCAATAACTATTGCTAGCACCCCCCGAGCTATTCGCTTCGGCGGCTCGGGCTGAACGCCTGATGCGTTCTGCTTGCAAAGTGTATCGTGCGTGTCAAATTCATTTATATAAGTGCTGGTCAGATCGGCGTTTTGCATTACTGACCCCCAATCTTTATCGGTTATCGGTTGAGTAAAAGCCCTTGCCCTTTAAGATAGTAGGAGTTGCAGCTATAACTTTCTTCATTGATCGATTGCAGTATGGACATGGCACTATTGGTCGATGGTCGAATCCATGAGTGACTTCTTGATTGAGATTGCATTTGTCGCATCTGTAATCGTAGGCTGGCAAGTAAGACACTTCCTTATCATGTATGACCCACATCCAGAACAACGGTCAATATCTGCTTCTGTAGGTTCTTTGTCTAAGTGACCGTATTTTAATATGAGTAGTGGCAATAGATCCTCAAGTCGGATGATGCAGGCATAGTCCGCTGCATTTTCAGCTTGTCCGTTGAGTCGAATGATTGCAAAGCCCAATTCCCCCGAAATGGCTGTGCGAGCCTTCAATTGCTTTAAGTACGCTAACGGTTGAAATCCAGCGCGGGCTTTGATTTCTGCGTCAAAGGGTACATTTACAATATCTTTGCCACTACCCCTTCCCACACACGCGCCTGCCCACACAGTCGATAGGTACTGTGCAACAACTCGCTCTGTGCGAAAACCTCTGTGCTTTCGAGCTTGACTAGCCATTAACTGCTTTGCATTTAATGCATTGCCATGTCACAACGCCATTGACAGGTTCAGATGCTATGTCTTGTAAATCTCTGATCTGCACTGGCTCGTTGCACAATTGACACGGTACAAAGGCTGACATTAAATCAAGCCATTCACCATTAATCTTGATTCCAACGCTTCCCATTATACTCTCGCTTTCTGTGGTTGCCATTTTCCTGAACTATTGATTTCATACCAAATTGCAGGGCATTTGCCCTCATAACCTGCATGTCCTAAAGCTGTGCATTGATAAGCAGCCCAGTCCTTGCCAGTCTTTGAGCTGTGTCCAGTTTTCCAAACCATGCTTCCATGCGCACATTGCGGCACTTCAGCAGCTTCAGATGTACCAATAATTGCAGCTACATTCTCTATTGCTTTCTCCAGAGTTTGTGGTGCATCCACTACCTTCATGTATTCATTGACTGGAGTAGTCCAATAGTCCTGAACATCTGCAACAGCAGGCTTAGCAGGCTTTTGTGCTACTACCTTTTGCATCTCCTCGCGACTTGCTTTGTGCTTGTCTATCCCAATATTCGCGTTCGCACATGCAATACCAATTGCAGAAGTAGCTCCGTTTTCCAGCGCAAAATCTTTATTGACGCCCCTGTCTGTAATAACCTCATTTGCAAGCCCAGTCGAGAATGGCTTCGTATCTTCCATACTCCTATAAAGCCTTGCAGCAACGATAAAACGCTTATCAGACCATTCAAGTATTTCAGTTTCAATACGCCCATTTGGATTCCTTTTCCAGAATTCGATAATTCTTTCTCTAACTGTGGTGTATTCGTCCAGATTAAACATAAAGTTCATTCTCCTCAGTAGCCAATTCGCCCATCAATGCAATATAAGCGGCTCCGTCAATATAATTATCGGCTTTGTCTGGATTGCCTGTTGTAGCTCTAGCGATCTTGATAAGCGCGAGTATTCCGCATACTTGATAATCTGTGACTGGCATTTGTAAGTATGCTGAGATAAGCATCGCGGCGTGTTGCATGTTATCCGCAGGATGACCGTAGTCGTTGAGACCACGATCTTGGATGATGTCAGTTGCACTTTGTAAGATTTCGCTATATTTCATTCTTCCCAAAATTCCTGTCTGCTAAGGGATCGACCCCGATGCCAACCCTCACGGATACCTCGTTCTTTGCCGAGTCTATACGCATCAAAGGCTACAACGCTCATGCTGATAAAGATTCCAATGATACAAATTAATAGCATCTTCTCTTGATTGCTCATTAGTTAACCGCCCTTAGTTTTGGATAATGACCATTAAATTCCACAAATTCTTGTAATGTGACCGCGCTTTTATACTCATTGCAATCTGTGCAGACCATCGTTTCTGTCATGTCAAAGCTGCAATACAAACAATAATATCTTTCAACTGGTGGTGTGTAATAAAGCTCAATAGTAGTCATTATGCGACCGCCAATTCATCAACAGAATAATCTGTCAGTATGACAAATTGCTCAAGCGCATCATCATAAGTTTCTTGGAATTTAATCTCGCGCTGCATTAGAAATGTGCGAGCCATGATTAAAGCTGGCAGGCTGTCAAACCAGAAAGCCCATTGATGATCAAATGTAATGTCCTGAGTAAAACGGTCTGCCTGAGTCTCCCAGTCATAACCACTCCACTGCATCTGAGTGTTACTTAACATATTGAAATCATTCTCTGTAATAAACATTTTGTTTCCTATCGTCCTAAGAACTAATGCCCTTCACTAGCTCTGTAGGATTACGGTCTCACGCCTGTAACGCGTGGTCAAGCATATTTAGGTAACGAAACGATAACGATTTCTAAGCGTAGAGTTTGCCATACAAAGTAAATGAACCATCTTTGTTTATAGGCACAAGCATTGGAGAAACTCGGTCTCCATGAGTCTCAATGACTGCCACGCTCATCTGCCAATTAGCACTGCCAGCCTTCAAATAAGAGGCTTTCTTCTTGTCCATGACATTCCCAGCCTCTAAGCCCCACAAAGTCCTGTATGAGGCTCCTATGCCCTCTGTGAAGGCACTGATGCCTGCTCTATGAGTGTGACCACAAACGACAGACTTACCAAACTTACGCGCTAGACCAAGAGCTGTGAGTCCAGCATTAGTGTTCATCGAACCTTCGTCACCATGCACTAAGACCCAGCCTTTGTGGAATTCGTATGGCTTTTTGTGGAAACGAATCCCCAAGTCATTGAAGCCCATAAAGTTGGAGTAGTCGAGTTCTGGAAGTCCGATGAGGCTAGGAGCCCCTCTAACGAGAGTGTGGTAAAGACGATCGGTGTGGTTGGATCTAGTGATGTCGGTGGTTCCCAGATCCCAGAGGATGTTTTGAGCCAGACTTCTGTCTGCATCTAATTGCCCCTCATACTCTAGGTGAGTGCCCTTAGCCCACTTAGATTGGCTTTGCATGTCTAGCTCATCGCCTGTGTTTAGGACAAGATCAAACTTCTCACGCTTTACTAGCTTGATTAAATTCTTTACCGCTTGCTCATGATGATACGGAATCTGTAAGTCACTAATGACCAGATACCTTTTCTTCTGGCTGCTAGTCATCATCCTCATCTTCGTAATCACCGAACCGTTCTGGCTCGATTGGATCTGGCAAGATCCATGCAGGGTAAGCAGACCGTTCTACAATGATGCCTAGAACAGTTTCCTCATCAAAGCCTGCGCGCTTTAGAGATTGAGCAAACTCATACATTCCAATGCAGTAAGCATCGAGAGCTGAGTAATCTTGCTCAACTAGATTCTTAGTTGCTTTTCTTGCCATGACAAAATTATCGCTCTAGAAGTATGTTATAGATCTCATCGACACGCGAGTTGAGTCGCTTAATCTCACCTAGCAGATGAGTAATGACATAGCCAGATAGACCACCGATGATGCCGATGGTTGCTATGTAAAGAGTAAAGAAGTCCTGTTGTGTCACTTCTTCAAGCCCAGTGCCGAATCGTTGCCGTTAAGGTAGCGCAATACTGGAGGCAGGATAGAAGCAACACCTGCTGCAATGAGTGCTTTAGGATCTGTGACCCCAGCTGCTGCCATTGAGATAACTGCTACTAAGAAGGCTCTAGCCCATGAACCTGCTGCTGTCTTTAATTCATTCATTACTGGCTCCTAACATAGGTACTTGAAAAAAAGCCCCATCATCGTCAGCTTCTTTCGCAAACGAGATGTGACAGTGGTGGTTGTGTTTGTTAGTGCCCTCGTATGTTCTCCAAGCCCATGCCTTTTTGCTAGAGGCGATACGACCATCAAAGATAATGTAGGTAATGCGTCTTTCTTTTTTAGACTTGCATAGGAGACGAATCTGATCTGCAAGATCTGGCATGAGATCGGGCTTGGCGCGACCACTGAGATCACGATCAACATCGATGGCACGAACCCAGCCATCAACATCGGGATTATGATCGCTAGGGCGAGCTGCGTGTCGGTTATCACCGATCCAGCCATCCGATGTACGGTCACGACTTGGGTATGATTGATCAAACTGTTCCCGAAGTTGTGAAGCAGCCTTAGATAGTTGAGGCTTCATCACGCTTCAGGTATGCCTGATAATCTGAGTTGCCTTCATCTTTAGGAATAAAGGAAACCGACCCGTCCTCGTTTTCGCGTTCAATAACTAATTCGTGTTCTGTGTATTTTGTCATTTTATAACTCCGCACTAAGGTCAAAGGAAACATTGCTTGTTGCAGCGTACAACTGAGTAACTTGTCCAGCGACTAGACCTGTCGTGACTGTAAAAGTAACTGTGACCGAATCGTTGGGGTAGGTGTAATAAGTAGCATTGATTCCTGTTACTGCATAATCGCTATTTCCTTGAATTAGCTTCAAAGTTCCGTTAATGGTTGAAGTTGGTGTGCCACGCATAGCATTATTAAAAATGTGGGCAGAGGTGGTTGTATTCTGGTTCATACCCATTGAGTAGCCAAAGATACCGTTAGCAACAGCCATTCGCTTAAAATAGTATTTGCAAGCGGCTAATTCTCCTTGAATTGTTCCGCCTGCGCGAGTAAATGGGCTAGATTGAGTTCCTATTTCAAGTTGAATGTTGGCATAGTAAAGGCTCAATGCAGTAGAAACTGATCCAGTATCAAAAAGAACCATCAAAGATTTAGCAGTTGAAGGCACTGCAAAAACAGATGAGGACTTTGTGAAGCTGCCATTTACAGCACTGACACTGCCACCGCTTGTTGCTGTGATCTCTGTCCAAGAACCTGTAACTGAGTTATCTACACCTGTTGAGTAAAACAATTTAGTCAGAATTGTAGTTGTTGATGATGCTTGGTATTCGCCTGAAAGAGTTACTGTCTTTCCTGCAAGTCCAATAGCGTTCATTGTCTCAATTGCTTGGCGGAATTGCACAGTAGTAGTACCGCTTGTCAAAGCCTTTAGAGAGTAGCGTGAGCCTGTTGGCACTACAGTTGTTTCCTGTGAAAAAGTAGTGCTTGCTGCGTTCATGTACCATCGGTCTGCTGTGGTGTATCCAGTTGATGCACTCGATGTACCTCGCTGCCAAATGTCCATCCCACCATTGATAATGACATTCTTTGTGAATGGTCTGAACAGGAATGTGTCTACACTCTGACCAACTGTAGAGATGGCAGTTGCACCATTCTTTACCAGATCTGAGCTGGTAGGTACTGTCCAGCCATAGTTAGTAGTTGTCGTTGCCATTTAAGTTAGTGCTCCTGTCGCATTTGTCCATGTAAGTGTAGCATTTACGCCAGTCCAGATTAGTGAGGCTGGTATAACTGTTTCCCATTGTGTGGTAGAAAGTGAAAAGTCTGTTGCTGAGACATAAAGGGTAATCTCAGTAAAACTAGGGGTAGCGCGTAGAGCTACATTCTCGACAAAGCCATCGAATGATCCACCGAATAAGTTAGTTGGCAGGTTGTTGATTAGCACAGGCTGACCAAAGAACACTTCAATTAGACTGTTACGCATGCTGTCTGGCATATTTTCGTTATCTAATCTAAAGGTTATTGCTCCCAACGAAGGTTCAGGGTTGGCGCGCAATTTAAGCTCTCTAGAGGCAATGTCAGTGATGTCTGCTAGGTTCTTGATGTTGGAATCGACTGAACGCTCAAAGAGTCCGTAAGAGGCTATAGAATCGGTGTCAGAGGTACTGTAGGTTGATCCGTAGCCTGTGGAGTAACGATAGATAAGGCTGTTACGGATGCGAGCAGTTTGAGTTGTTGAGGTGATAGAGCTTGGTGTTGCATACGCGCCATCGAGGTTAGTAAAGCCATTTGCTGCAAGATAGTTAGATCTGTGGTCTGCATCGTCATAGGAGACATCTCCGTCCTTTTCCTCGTAAAGAGTGCCTAATGCGCTAGTTGCAATCTGATCTGCAAGGGTCTGAGATTTGGCAGTGGCACTAGCTGCAACAGCAATCATGGTGTAGAAGCCTGAGTCAATAGTGCCGATGTAGGACTCGGCTGTTGCCCATGTCTGAGTCGCTGGATAAGTATCCCATGTGACAGTAGGGGTTACTTCTGCCCAAGTTAGGTTCAAGGCATTGCCTAGGATCGCTGCAATCTGTGCGCCATCTAAACCTTCAACTAAGGCAGTGTTATAGACGGTCTTAGTCAGTTTAGCCAGTGAGCCAATGCCTAAAATTTTGCCAGTAGTAATGTAGCCATTATCGTCAGGGCTTCTAACTCCAATATTAAAGTCTGATACTTCTCCACCAAACACAGTGACATAAGTACCACTAGAGTTTTTTAGTTCTAAGATTATTTCTTCTGTGACATTGATAGTAAAATCTGCCCCAGTTGTATTAATAATTTCTACTTGGCAGTAACCTGCTGAACATTGTCTGTCAATGTCTAAACGACCAGATGCAAAAGAAACAGAGGTAACGGTCGTATAGACATCATCACCTACTGTAACTCGCCATTCGGGAAGCCATGTCATACCGCGAATAGACCCCCAACTAAAGTGCCACGATTTCTGGCATTTGTAAGGACTTCGTCAATTGCTTCTGCAATGGCGTTAGGGTCTCCAATGCCTGTATTGACATTGATTGTAACCCCAGCAGGCAACTGGTTGCCAGTACCATTTGTACCTAGTCCAACTGTTGAAGGCATGGATGTTGTAGATCCACCATTAGATGTAATACCAAGAGACGCGTTTGTTGCACCCACAAATGGTACATAGCCGCCTAAAGCAGCTTGTTGTGCTGAATTCAAAGCATTGAAAGCAGAAGCAGCTGATCCAGCAAAGCCAGCAAAATATGACTGTAAGGATGCTAGTTGCTCCTTGACTGACATAAAGTTCCAATTTTTGAAAATGTCATCAAGAGGCTTGATACTTGCCAGAGTGCTAACTAACTTTTCTGTGTTCTTTTGTGCCTGATCCAACATCTTTGTATACTTATCGATCTGGTCAATGTTTTCATTTTCAATGGCTTTCATAAGAAGCAAACGGATGCGATCTTCTTCTGAGATCTTGCCTTTAAGAGCAGCTTCAATTTGAATCTTTTGTAGGTCAAAAATGTTCTTAGCCTTAGCCAATTTCAAAGCATCTTGCTGAGATTTTAACAATTTATTTTGTATCTTGGCTTGGTCTTGCGCTAACTTCTTAGCCTCAGCAGCTGCTTTAATTTCTGCTGCATTACGTTTAAAAGTGCCAGCAGGACTCTTTGAGCGATTGGTAGAGATTTTACGATCTACTGGAATGAAACCATATTTGTAATCTACGCTATTGAGAATATCTTTTAAGCTCATAGCCGAAGTGCCTGTAGCCAGTCTAATCAAATTGGCTAAGGCTGTTGACATATTGTCTATCTTTGTTGTTGCCTTATCGACATCGCCACCTGATAGTTTTATGAAACTGTCTAAAAGTGCTCCACCTATGACCTCTTGGGCATTAGAAGCAGCAACTTCTAACTTGGCTAACTTTCCTGAATAGGTGTCGGCTGCTAGAGATGCTTGACCTTGGCTAACTTTTGCAAGTCTTACTAATACTTCTTCAAAAGACATTGCCGACAGTTGAGCAGTCGTGAGTCCTAGGTTATATTTTCTAAGTCCTTTAGTGTTGCCGACTATTGCCTGAGATAAATCATTTGCTGCACTTACAACACTTTCGCCACTCATAGCAGAAAGATCAAGAGCAACCTTTAAAAGATCTTGAGATTTACGGAAATCACCAGTAGTTGTAATCAGTTTCTGGTAAGCAGGGCGTAACTGGTCATCCAAGACACCAAATTGTTTTTCCAAGTCTGCAATAAAAGTTTTGATTTGCGGATCAGCAAACTGCAATCCTAAATTCTGTAAAGTCTTAGTTAAGATCTGTGCTGCTTTATCATCATCTGCAAAAGCTTTGACAGCCATTTTGCTGTAGTTGACAACGGCTCTAGTGCTAAAAGCAAGACCAAAAGCACCAGCTAAATTTCTGACTGATTTGTTTAGGCGAGCAGTAGCAGAATCAGCTTGTTTGAAGGCTTTCTTTCCAGTGAACTCAGCAGCTAAATCAATAATTATTTTGCTCATGCTGATTCCTTTACGCTGCTTACAGTAGTCCGCTTGTTAAATTTAATTCTTGTGTTTTCAATAGCCTTAAAGATAGCCGCTGTTTGCTGACCTTGATCTTGTTCCCAAGCACGAAATATGACACGTCCGCGCATATCTCCAGCACTTGACTTGCGACCGTAAATTGGACCTTGCTGAACAAACCGAGCACCAGCGTTAGGGTTATTTGATTTACTTTTTGGGTCACCATTGGGATGCAAACGACCAGCAGTCTCATAAATTGCACCAGCGGCTGAACTATTTTTGATACGAAATAAAGATCTAAAACCCTTTGAGTTAGGCTTGCCGTAACCTGTGCGATAGACAATGCCGCGCTTGATCTCGCTGGCATTGTAAAGTGGAAACATGCGGACTCGACCTTCTGTGTTAAAGGTTCTAAACATAGAAGTCTTGGCAGTTATCTTTTTGCCAGTAGCGTTGTCATTCCAGTTATACAAATTATTCGGAGCCATTGAGGGTACAAAACCTCTAGCGTCTTTTTGAATGACTTTTAAAGATTTTGTAATTTCAGCAGTTAACTCTTTAGCTAAATCTGGAGCATAGGCATTTAGAGCTTTACGGAGTGCGATTACGCCCTTTGCTTCTACTGGCATTTTCTATCTCCTTTGCTTCATCCCTAAGACCTTGCAACAGAGCTTGAAGCATTGTCTGGTCTAAATCTAATAACTGCTGTGGCGCGACCCCCAACCTAATGCTCAGGCGAGCAATAAGGTAGGTGAATGGAAGATCGCGCTTTAAGACAAAGGGTCTGAGTCTAGTACCTCAACACTTTTCAGAGTGCTGATAAAAGTCTCTAACCTTGCATCTACTGGCTCACCTGACCGCTTACAAACTTCATGAGCTAAAAAATACACTTGGGTCTGTAGTTCTTCTTCACGAAAAGCCTTGTGAAACCCAATCTTATAGTGCTGCTCGAATATATATTCAATAATGGGGGTTACTTCCCCTTGCACTACTTTTCCATCTTCAAATGTAATTTTTAACTTTGCCATGATTTGCCCCTTTGTTAGTTGTTTAGAATGTACCTGTGGTTGCTACTGTGATTGCTCCCGAAACCTGAAAAGTCAGACTCTGGATTCCTAAGCTTGCAACATCTCCGTTAATAGGAGTGATCGTGTCAACCAAGATTAGCCCACTATAAAATGGATTGGCTGCTGAACCTACTGATGACTTATCTAGTGCACACTTGAAGTATGCATTAGTAGCAAATAGAGTGTTCATTGACTGCAACACAGCAGATGCTGCATCATCGTTGATCAGTTCCACTGTAATGGAATTGTTCTGGAGCCCAGCAACGTAACGATGACCTGTATCGCCCATCGCAGTTGTCTCGATGCTATCTACTGATCGAGTTAATGTAAAACTTGTTACATATGCGCTAAGATCGATTGAGGCAGGGTCTGTTGCTCCTACTTTAAATCCAACCTTATTTACTATTCCCTGTGCCATGATTATTCCTCATCTTTCTTAGTGACTGGTTTTGGTGCTGGTGCTGTTGCAGTCTGCCCGATTTTTACGAGCCATTCCGCATTTGCTTTGTCGTTATCTGTATCGGACATGTTATCCCCAACTCGTTAGTATGCTTACGGACATCTCGCAGCTTAACAAATCTCCGCTTGCAGCATTGAGAACACTAGGCGCACTGATTGCGCTTACATTATATGTGAAAGAAGATGCAGCGAGTAGGTTAAACACTCGAACTACAAAATCTTCTATGCCATTCAAATTGCCCTCGTTATCAAATAACGGGCATGTAATAATCAGCTTGAAGTTGGCAAAAGGACTGATTGAAATTTGAGAGTTATTATTAGGAGTCAGATACGGATTGTCTGGACTGACAATAACTGAATTTGCAAGCACAGTAGCTGGTGGAAATGCAAAAGTTTGCCATCTTGTGTTATCTACTAGCGCAGTTGCTAAAGTAGTTCTTAAAGTAGTGATTGCTGGTGTTGGCATTATCCCACCATTGATCTTGGATCAAGTGCATGAGCTATTAATCCTCTGACCTTAGCGAGCAGCTGAGCTGACATTCGGTAAGGTGAGGGCTGGAAATCGACAAGGTTAGAACCTGAAAGGGTAGCGGTTCTAGATTGCCAAATTTCTGTGCTTACCATGACGGCAGCATTTTGAACAGCAGCGTCTAAAGTCCAGTCAGTATAAGTAGTTGTAGAAACAGTTCCATAAGGAAAAATTGGATGATAAGCCTGAGCAGTAGAATGGCTTGTATTCATTGTTATTGAGTAATCGCCCACTGCTGTGATTGTCTTAGTTCCATTATACGAAGAACCAGAATTAGCAATGGTTACGCTCTGACCTACATAAAAAGTATCGCGGACTGGATCATCAAAGTAAAGAGTTCCTTGTCCGACTATGTTTTCGTGTGCAACTGAAAACCATTTAGGAGCCCATAGCATTGGAAGTAGGACAGCATCTGCTGCGTCGCAAACTTCTTGAATTGTCGCATCTGAATATAACGAGCCAACGCCAAGTACGCTTTTGAGTTCAGCTACCGTGCAGAGTGACATTCCAATTCCTTTCTAAAGACTAAGAGGGGCAGAGGGCTACTGCCCCTCTTAGCGACTTAGGGTTGCTTAGGTAAGGTTGAACTTACGGATAGCAAGAGGGTTCTTGACTGCGATAGCCAAATAACCATATACAGCGATTTCAACCTGTCCTGAACCTAGAACCTGAACCTGCAAGCGAGTTGTAGGTGATTCGTAAGTTGTGTATGACTCTGGTGAAACGATGTAGCAAGAGTTATCAATAACTCCAGATACTCCAATGTTTGGATCAACATAAAGGTTGAGTCCAAGAACTGAGCCAGTTAGAGCTGTTGGAGCAGCTGCACCTGAAGCGTTAGCTGGTTGTGATGCTGTGTAGAGGCTACGACCTGTTGAATCTGCGTAACCCATGATTGCAGCCCAGACATCTGTTGAAGCAACAAGGTTACGAGCGAATTGGCCTGTTCCCTTGTAAGCAGCAGCAGTTTCTGTTGCTACGAATGACTGGAATCCTGCTGCTGTTGCAGCTGTTGTTGATGCTGCTGTACCACCAGCAAGAAGTGCTGCAATTACTGCTGCATCTGTTGCGTTAGCGTATGCATTCGAAAGATTCTTAATCATTTCGTCATAGAACAAAGGAGCTGATCTGTCAAGAAGCTCCCAACTCACAAATTGGCGGCCTGCGAACTTGTTAATATCCACTGTAAGATAGTCAGAAGTCATCCCGACTGCTGTAACAGCAGCACCTTCATTTACATCTGCAACTGAGCCATTGCCAGTTACACGAGGAATTGTAAAGCTAAGTCCTGAAGCAGGAAGTGCTCCACGAGAACCTGCTTCAATTGCAGCTCGTGATGTAACCTGATTAGTAATAAATTCGTTCATGTGCAAAGGCAAAGTTAAACCTGTGTTTGTAGTTGTTGAATCATCAGCTGCGCGAACAATGCGTAGTGATTCTTCTGAACCTGTTGCGGCCTTGATTGTGTGCTCCAAGTATTGACCTGAAGTAATTGGTGCAGTGCGTTCACGCACATTTGTTACAGTCACAGTTGGTCGAGCAGCTTCAACCGCTGCTGCCTCTACTGGTGCTGCAACTGTCTCTGGAGTATTCTCCACAGCTGTCTCGCTTTCTGTTGGTTGGGTTTTTTCTACTACAACTTCTTCTGGAACTTCTTCCTCTGAAGCAGCAATATCAGTAACTTGAGCAGACTTAAATGCTGGCTCTGTTACTAAACTTACTTCCATAAGACGGGCAGCAGTTACATGCATTACCCCACTCTTACGACTTGACTTGAGAACTTCGACACCGACTGACAGACCAGATGTCAAGCCTTCACTTGCAGTAATAAGTGCATCGTTACCGCGTGTAGATGCAGAAATCTTGAAGGATGCATAGATACCTTCTCCATCGATTTCGTTAAAGAATTGTGCCTTGCCTAAAGGCTCTTTTGTGTTGTGCTGGTTAAGCAACTTAATAGTTTTTGGATCTTCTGGAAGTTGGATGCTTCCCTTTTCGAATACGACTGCGCCTGCTGAGGTTGAGCCGACTTCGCCCGTTCCCATTGGCACAATTTTGCCAGAGATAACTCTCTTAGCAGTATCAGCAGTTAATTCCGCTGAGAATGTGAGGATGTTTTCCATTAACTGATGCCTTCGCTTCCATTAGGTGTTAGGTCTGTCATTTCCATCGCTTGCTCTTGAGTAATAAGTCCAAGTGATAGTAACTTTTCAATTACAAGTAATTCATCCATTGGATTAGCACGCAAGAATGATGCGTCTAAATCAAAACGAACTTCATTACCATTTGCAGTAATGTCATTCATTGACAAACGATCTTCAATTGCACAGATGAAAGGCTGCAAAGTTAGTGAAACAAACTGCTTACGAGAA
>Ga0209400_1002719_pt1 | contig 13226 bp, 13 predicted proteins | sample M_130807_EF_Meta_FD_187313 | JGI IMG/M metagenome (GOLD analysis project Ga0209400, IMG submission 187313) | Freshwater microbial communities from Lake Montjoie, Canada to study carbon cycling - M_130807_EF_MetaG (SPAdes) (version 2) | ecosystem: Environmental > Aquatic > Freshwater > Lake... | reverse complement strand
CAAGAAGTCCAACATCTCCGCCGAGATGCTCGACACCGCCAACACATACGACGACAAGGTCGCCCTGATCCGCATGGTGGTTGCCGACGACCAGGGCCGCGTTGCCAGCGTGTTGAAGAACATGATCAAGATCAGCTGAGCCCCGCTCACCTGAACGTATTTTTAGCTAGGCATTTTCACCATGGCAGATTCAGATTCCAGCGACGCTTACGCCACCGAGGCCCTGCGCCAGGAAATGGCGGACATGACCAGCACGCAACGGGCTGCGGTGCTGATGCTCCTGCTTGGAGAAGAGCAGGCGTCGGACATCATCCGGTTTTTGAACCCCAAAGAAGTGCAGGCACTGGGCGCGGCCATGGTGCAGGTGCAAGACCTGTCGCAAGAAGCCATCAACGTGGTGCTCGACGAGTTTGTCGCCACCATCAAGAAACAAACCAGTCTGGCGCTCGGCACTGCGGACTACGTGGAAAAAGTGTTCAAGCGCGCGCTGGGCGATGACAAGGCGGCATCGGTGCTGGGCCGCATTTCACCCGGAGCGGGCAGCAAAGGTCTGGAAATTTTGTCCTGGATGGACGCGCGATCCATCGCCGACATGATCCAGGCCGAACACCCGCAGGTGGTGGCGATTATTTTGTCGGTGCTGGAGCCGGTTGTGGCTGCTGACGTGCTGGCATTTTTGCCCATGGAAAGCCGTGCCGAAGTGATTCAGCGCGTGGCCAGCCTGGAGACGGTGCAGCCTTCTGCCATGGTGGAGCTCGAAGCCATCATGAAGAAGCAGTTCTCCACCAACAGCTCGGCCAAGTCGTCCAGCTTTGGCGGTGTCAAAGCTGCGGCCAATATCATGAATTTAACGAAGACTGCGTTGGAAGCAGCTGTGATGGGGGGGCTCAGAGACATCGATCCGGACATGATGCAAAAGATCCAGGACAACATGTTCACCTTTGAGAACCTCACGGGCGTGGATAACAAGGGTATCCAGACCATCATGCGCAATGTTGAGCCAGACCTCATGATGAAGGCACTCAAAGGTGCCAGCGATGCGGTGAAGGACAAGTTCCTTGGCAATATGTCAGAGCGAGCCCGCGGAATGTTCAAAGACGATATGGAGGCCCTGGGCCCCATGCGTCTGGCCGATGTGGAAGAAGCCCAAAAACTCATCATGCGTGCGGCGCGCAAACTGGCCGATGCCGGTGATCTGGTGTTGGGCGGCGGAGCCGACTATGTCTAAGCGGCAGCGGCCATGTTCAAGCCCCATCAGCTGATCCAAACCGGCGCTGCCGACGTGCCGATCCAATCGGCTGATGCGGCCGTGGCCGATGTGCGCGGGAACGACGTTCGAACTTCCGAAGTGAAATTTGCCCGCGTTTGGCAACCCGATGACTTGTTTGCCGGTAAAGCCCCCGGCGGTGGCTTTATCAGCCAACCGACCGCGTCAGCTTCAGCCAAGCGCTTTGCGCTGCAGGATCTCGATTCCATTTTTCTGATTGGCCCGCGCAGCACAGCGCCAGCGGGCCTTGACGCCGCGCTACCAGCTCCTGCGGACGCTGCGCATGAAGACGCGGCTGAGCAGGTGACCGCTAGTGAAGTTCCCGCCACGGTCCCCGTCGCGCAGACCGGCCATTCGCAGCAGGAAATGGACGAAGCCCGCGCCCAAGGCTACGCCGCCGCAATGGACGAGGCGCGCTCCAAGCTGTACGACCAGATCCGCGCCGAGATCGAGGGCGAGCAAGAAGCCGACTCCCAGGCCCAGGTCGCCATGGACCAGTCGCTGGTCGAAGCGCTGCAAGCTGCGCAGGCAGCGATGCAGCAAGACCCGCAGCAATTTTTTGAGCCTGTTAAGCGTCTGGCCTTGCACATTGCCGAACAGCTGGTATTGGGCGAGTTGCGGCTGGATGGCAGCGCTATCGACCGCCTCGTCCAACGGTGCGTGGACGACCTGGCTGCGAATGAGGCATCCATGGTGCTGGTCGAATTGCACCCCGACGATTTGCATGCGCTGCACGATTTGCGCAAGCGTGCCGGCTTGGTAGAAAAAAACCTGCCCCAGCTGGTGGTCAACGAGGACTTGCCACCGGGCAGCGTACGCGCCAGCGCCAATGACGCGCTGGTTGAGGATTTGGTAACCCACCGGCTTGCTGCGATTGCGCGGGTCTTGAACATGGACGCCGAGCGTGTCCGCGCACAGTCGGCGTTCCATCCGGAGCGCATGGCGGCCGAGCGATCTGCCAGCACCGCGGTACAGGATGTGCCGGTACGCATGGGCAGTACCGCTCCCGCACGCGCGACCGACTCGGAGGTGATCGACGTGGAGAACAGCGATGTTTGATTTCTCGGCCGAGGTCGACCACAGCATTGCGTTGTTGCAGAAAAAGGCGCAAAGCGTGCCCGCGCGCAGCGGCACCGTGGTGCGCCTGGTCGGCTTGCGCATGGAAGCCCGGGGCCTGATGGCACCGATTGGCGCGTGCTGCGTGGTCGAGGGCACCAGCGGGCACCGGATCGAGGCCGAGGTGGTCGGCTTTGCCAATAAGACTTTGTATTTGATGCCTTTCTCCGAGCCCGTGGGCATCGGGCCTGGGGCTTCGGTGCGCGTACTCAGCGAAAGCGGCCATGCCGATTTGGGCGACGCGCTGCTGGGGCGGGTGATCGATGCACAGGGCGCACCGCTGGACGGCATGCCGCGCCCGGTTTGCGCCGACCAACTGAGTTTGTTCGGCCTGCCGCTCAACCCTATGGAGCGCGGCACGATTGACCGCGTGCTCGATGTCGGTGTCAAAGCGATTAACGGCTTGTTGACGCTGGGACGCGGTCAGCGGCTGGGTCTGGTGGCGGGCTCGGGCGTGGGCAAAAGCGTGTTGCTGGGCATGATGACGCGCTTTACCAAAGCCGACGTGGTGGTGATCGGCCTGATCGGCGAGCGCGGGCGCGAGGTGCAGGCTTTTATCCACGAGTCGCTGGGTCCCGAAGGGCTGGCCAAGTCGGTGGTGATTGCAGCCCCGGCCAATATTTCGCCGGTGCTGCGCCTGAAGGCCGCGCATCTGACGCATGTGATTGCCGAATACTTCCGCGACCAGGGCAAAGATGTCTTGATGCTGGTGGACAGCCTGACCCGCGTGGCGCACGCGCAGCGGGAAATCGGCTTGGCCATCGGCGAGCCGCCCACCAGCAAAGGCTATCCGCCCTCGGTGTTTGCGCTGCTGCCCAATCTGATTGAACGCGCCGGCGTGGGCCGCAACGGCCACGGCTCGATTACCGCCATCTACACCGTGCTGGCCGAAGGCGATGACGGCAACGACCCGATTGTGGACATTGCCCGCGCCTCGCTGGACGGGCAGGTGATGCTGTCGCGCAAGCTCGCTGACGCCGCACATTACCCGGCGATTGACCTCAATGGCTCGATTTCACGGGTGATGCAAACCCTGCTGGCCCCGGCCGAACTCAAGCTGGCCAATCGCTTCCGGCGTTTGTGGTCGCTGTACCAGCAAAACGTGGACCTGATTCAGGTCGGTGCCTACCAGACCGGCTCGAACGCCGAGATCGACCAGGCCATTGCACTGCGCCCGGAGATGGAAGCTTTCTTGCAGCAGGACATGCACACCGGTTTTGAAGAAAAGCCGACCCGCCAACGCCTGCAACGGCTGATGGAGGGCTGAGCATGGAAGGCCCCCGTTCCTGCTGGGCTGCCTTGGAAGACAAGGCGCAGCGCACCATCAGCGCCTTGCAAGCCGAGATGGCGCAGGCCGCGCACATGCTGGAAACCCTGCATGCCAGCCGCACCCGTTTGCTGGTGCTGTATGACGAATACCGGACCCAGTTGCAAAGCCGCACCGAGCAAATCGGCATGCAAGAGGCCATGAACCAGCGCCAATTCATGTCGCAGTTGCAAACACTGCACAACCGTGTGGAGGCTGACATCGAACGCACGCTCTCGCACCAGGACTTGTTGCAGGCCGCTTTGCGCAAAGCCGACACCGAGCGGCTCAAGATGAAAACCCTGCGCGAGAACGCCCTGGCGGTGCACAACAAAGAGTTGGCCCGGCTGGAGCAGCGGGCCATGGACGCACTGGGTGTGCAGCAATACAACCGCAAGGCCGCTTGATGGCTTCCAGTGGCAAAGCACGTGCCGTGCCCCAACCCAACACCCTGGATGCATCGGCACCGGGCTTGTCCGGCGGCTGGGCCTGGCATCTGCGTGCCTGGCGTGCGCAGTCGCGCTGGATGGATACCACGCAGCAGATCGCCCGCTGGCTGGCGGGCGTGGCCCCCGGCAGCACCGAGCTCTTGCTGATCGGTGCCAGCGGTGGCTGGATGATGAGCAGCGCCTGGTTGCAGCGCTTCCGTTGCGTGCGTGCTTTCGATTTGGACCGCTGGAGCGCGCCGGTGTTCCGCTACCGCCATGGTGCGGCGCTGGCGCAGTCGCGCACCGAGCTGGTGTACCAACAACTCGATGCCTTGCAACATCTGCCGCAGCTGCTGCGCAGCTACCCGCAGGCATTTGTGTTGTTTGACAACGTGCTGGGGCAACTGCGCTTTGTGCACCACAGCCTGGATGCGGCGCAGGCGCAGATTCACGGCATTACCCGTGCGCTGCGCGGGCGCGACTGGGCCAGTGTGCACGATGCGTATTCCGGCGTCGCCAGCCCCAGGCCGGCCGGCCGGCCGCATACCAGCGCCTTGGTCACCGTACAAACGCGCGCCCAGACCGGCGCTACGCCCCAGTTTTCGGCCGCAGAGCGGCGGTGGTGCGCCCAGCTCGGTGTGCAGGGCGCGTGGCTGGACCATTTGACGGCTGGCGTGTTTTCGCCGGGCACGGCGGTGCGGCACATTGCCTGGCCTTTCAGTCCGGGCTACACCCATTGGATGCAGGCCGGATGGGTACAGGCGTGAGCGTTGGCGGCCGGCATAGGCCTTGGGCACTCAAGTTCCCGGAGCACGCGCCGATCCATAACCGATATGGTTTAAATTAGTGGCATAAGCGCACCGATCCAGATATTTCCGAAGAGAAAGAGATCCTATGAAACGCACCGTGTTGGAAATCGTCCTTGCACTGGCCATGGCCGGCGCTGCGGCGTTTGGTTATATGTCCTGGAAGCAGGCGCAAGGCAGCAAAACCGAAATTGAGGAATTGACCCAGGCCTCGGAGGAGGCCAAGGCCAAGATCGAAGAAGCAGAAAAAGCCGCCAAAACTGCCTCCGAAGAGCTGGAGGCGCTCAGCAAAGAGGCTGAAGCAGCGGCCGCCAAGGCCAGCCAGTTGGATGCGGCCAAGGCCGGCTTCTCGGCTGGTACCACGCTGGCCGACCTGGAGGCTGCATACAAAAAGGAAAAAAATCTGAGTCCCGAGCGCCAGATCGGTCTGGCAACCCTGCGCATGCTGACCAAAGGTGCTGACGACCCGGCCACCGTGGAAGCCTACAAAAAGGCGCTGGCGATGGCAGACTGGGGCAACCGCAAGAACACGATTTGCGCAGCGCAAATCGGGCTCGCAGCCACTGGCGAAAAAGTCGAAGTCATGGCGGACTGCTTGCCCAAGGGCAGCCAAATGGCCAAAGAAGGCCACGGCAAAGACGATGCCCACGGCAAGAAAGAGGCGGTAGCCAAGGCGGATGGACACGGCGGCAAAGAAGAGCCCGCCAAAGACCCGCATGCCAAAGACGACGGCCACGCCAGCAAGGACGAGCCTGCCAAGGACGGCGAAAAGAGCGCCGAGAAGCCTGCTGACAAGCACGCTGCACCCCACTGGGATTACGTGGGCGATATGGGCCCGGCGCGCTGGGGCAAAGAATTTCCACTGTGCGGCAAGGGCAAAAAGCAATCGCCTCTGGACATCAAGGGTCCGTTTGTCAAGCAGCGGGTGGACTTGGCACCGTCCTACAAACCGGGTCCCCTGACCATGCTGAACAACGGCCACACCATCCAGGTGAATATCCCTGCGGGCAGCAAACTGCGCATCGACGGCATCGCGTATGACCTGCTGCAATTCCACTTCCACCGCCCCAGCGAAGAGCAAATCGACGGCAAGCCCATGGCCATGGTCGCGCACTTTGTGCACAAAAGCGCCGAAGGTAAGCTGGCCGTGATCGGGGTTTTGCTCAAAGAAGGCAACGAAAATCCCAATATCAAAACCTTGTGGGCTAACCTGCCAGCCGGCGAAGGTCCGCCGGTGGATGTGCCCGAAGTGACCTTCAACCCGGCCAATCTTTTGCCCAAGGAGCTGGACTTCTGGAGCTACGAAGGCTCGCTGACCACGCCGCCGTGTACCGAAGGGGTGCGCTTCTTCATCTTGCGCACACCGGTCAACATCTCCAAAGAGCAGGTTAATGCCTTCCCGTTCAAGCTCAACGCCCGCCCCGTGCAACCGCAAAACAACCGCGAGATCCAGATCGGCCAGGCACCGCTTGACATGCTGTGGTTGCGCGACATGCTCGCGCAGACCGCACAAGCAGGCTTGGCAATGGCAAGCGCCGAAGCGGCAGAACAACTATGAAGACGCCACGTGCCGCCTCGGGGCAGACCATGCTGGCGGTGTTGGTATCGGCCGCCATCGTATTGCTCTTGGTGTTGGCGCTAGGGGCCTTCGGCGTGTACGCGGGATGGATACATCTGGGGTCCACGGGCCCTAAGGGCGCCGCGACCAAAGAGATAGAAAAGGAAAAGAACACCGGCGAGGCCAAGTTCATTTGTGAGGTCACCATCTCCATGCCCCAGCGCACGCTGGAGGCCGAGCCCAAGGTCTACAACGACATGCTGATTGCCGGTGTCGACTATGACCAGAAGACCGGCTGGTACCAGGGTGATTTTGCGATTTCCGAAGGCCACAAAGGGGCGCTGACCGTCAACGGCAGCAAAATTGCCGTGAGTCGCCCGGCTATGTTTGAACGCTTCGGCTTGATGATCATCCAGGAAGACTTCACCATAGACCGCGCGGACGGCAGCTTTGTACAGACCCTTACCTTCAAGGGCAACAAGACCCGTCACATTCTCAAAGGTTTTTGCGGTGGTCTGACGACTGCGCCTTTCTAAGCGCAGACTGTTCAGCGGGCTGTGCCTGCTGGGATGGAGGGGGCTATGTTTTTTGTCTCTAAGTTGGCCGCGCTGTTGACCGTGCCCATGTTCTGGGTTCTCATGCTATTGTTGCCCGCAGTTGCGCTTATGCACCGTCGCCCACTTGCTGCCCGTCGATGGGTGGTAGCCGCAACGGCCTTGTTGGTGCTGGAGGGCTGGGCTCCACTACCTGACGCGATGCTGCGGTATTTGGAGCGTCAATACCCTGATCCGCCCGCGCTACCCCTGCATCACTATGCCGGCGTGCTGGTGCTGGGCGGTGCACTGGAGAGTGCGTATGTCGGGGAAGGAACGAGCGAGCCGCAGCTCAATTCCGCAGCTGAACGCCTCACCACCGTACTTCCCTTATTGCGGCAGTCACCCGGTCTACAGCTTGTATTCACGGGTGGCGAGGGGGAGTTGTTTGCTAGGGGTTCGAGTGAAGCCGAGCGCGCCCGTCGCTTCTTTGCGCAACAGGGCTTGGATGTGAATCGTATTCGCTTTGAAGACCAATCCCGCAATACCTATGAAAACGCCGTCCTCAGCGCCCGGCTTGCTGGAGTCGATCCGCAGCAACCGTGGATATTGATCACTTCAGCCAGCCACATGCCCAGAGCCCTGGCAGTTTTTCGTAAACAAGGCTGGAACGTAACGCCATACAGCGTCGATTTCCGATCAGGCCTTTCGACTCCATGGACCCAATACGACTATGCAGGTAGTCAAATAAAGTGGGAAATCGGTTTGCATGAATATGTGGGTATCGCGGCGTATCGCTTGACTGGCCGCATCTAGCGTCGCGACGCGGTAAGGCATTCGGTAATGACGATGGCGGCACTTCCGAGCCGCCAAACGGAAACGCCATATGTATAAATCCTCGCATTGATCGCCGAAGTCCGCAGCCGCACACCGTCGATTGCCGAGGTCTGGCTGCTGGGAACCAGCATGGGCACGATCTCATCCTCGTTTATGCCGGTGCACAACCCGACGGGTTACGCCGGCTCCATCCATACCGCCATGATCTCTGACCCGTATGCGAAAAATTCGTACCGGGAGCTCGGCGGTTTTGATTACAAGAAGTCTGGCGTGCCGCAGTTTTTTGTCCACCACAGCGCCGACCCCTGCAGCTTGACAACGTACGCTAGCGCCAAAGCCATCGCTGAGAAGTTTGGCTTTCCCTTGGTGACGGTTACAGGTGGCGCGGGCTTTCAAGGTCCGGCCTGCGAGGCGCTGACCGAACACGGCTTCCGTGGCAAGGAAAAAGAAGTGATGAACGCGATTAACACGATCGTGAAAACGGGCAAAGCCACCCAGTTGGAAATCAACTAAGCCCTATCCCTAAGCAGGCTACTCCACCGTCACCGACTTCGCCAAGTTACGCGGCTTGTCCACGTCCGTGCCCCGCGCGCACGCGGTGTGATAAGCCAGCAATTGCAGCGGCACCACGTGCAGGATGGGCGATAGCACGCCGTAGTGCTCGGGCATGCGGATCACGTGCACGCCTTCGCTGCTTTGGATCTGGGTGTCCGCATCGGCCAGCACGTACAACACGCCGCCGCGCGCGCGCACTTCGTGCATATTGCTTTTGAGTTTTTCCAGCAGCGCGTCATGCGGGGCGACGGTCACTACCGGCATGGCGCTGGTGACCAGCGCCAGTGGCCCGTGTTTGAGCTCACCCGCGGCATAGGCTTCGGCGTGGATGTAGCTGATCTCTTTGAGTTTGAGCGCGCCTTCTTGGGCAATCGGGTAGTGCGCGCCGCGCCCCAGAAACAGCGCGTTTTCTTTGGACGCAAAGTCCTGCGCCCAGGCGATGAGCTGCGGCTCCAGCGCCAGCACCGCTTGCAGCGCGGCGGGCAAGTGGCGCATGGCGTGCAGGTGCTCGGCTTCTTCGGTCTCGTTCAGACCGCCTTTGGTTTGCGCCAGCGCAAGGGTCAGCAAAAACAGCGCCGCGAGTTGGGTGGTGAAGGCCTTGGTCGATGCGACGCCGATTTCCACCCCGGCCCGCGTCACATAGGCCAGCGTGCATTCACGCACCATGGCCGAGGTGGCTACATTGCAAATTGCCAGGGTGTTCGCCATACCCAGGCTGCGCGCGTGGCGCAGGGCGGCCAGGGTGTCGGCGGTTTCGCCCGATTGGCTGATGGCCACCACCAGTGTTTTTGGGTCGGGCACGGATTCGCGGTAGCGGTATTCGCTGGCGATCTCCACGCTGCAGGGCAGTTTGGCGATGGCCTCTATCCAGTACTGCGCCACGCTGCCACTCAGGTAACTGGTGCCGCAGGCCAGAATCAGCACGCGCTCCACGCCCTTGAACACGCGGTATGCGCCGTCACCAAACAGCTCGGGCGTGATGCCCACAATGCCCTCCAGCGTGTCGGCAATCGCGCGCGGCTGCTCAAAAATCTCTTTTTGCATGTAGTGGCGGTAAGGCCCCAGCTCGGCCGCGCCGCTGTGCGCCTGCACGGTTTTGACTGTGCGCAAGACCGGCTTGTGCTGCGCGTCTTCAATCCAGTATTTGCCCAGTTGCAGGTCCACGTGGTCGCCTTCTTCCAAATAGACGATCTGGTCGGTCACGCCGGCCAGCGCCATGGCATCGCTGGCCAAAAAATTCTCGCTGTCCGATACGCCCACACCCAGAATCAGCGGCGAACCGGCGCGTGCGCCCACGACGCGGTGCGGCTCGTCCTTGTGGAACACGGCCAGCGCGTACGCACCCCGCAACTGCGCGGTGGTTTGTTTGAGCGCATCAAACAGGTCGCCGTTGTACAGGCTGTCGATCAGGTGGGCGATGACCTCGGTGTCGGTCTGGCTTTGGAATACATAGCCGCGCGATTGCAGTGCCGCGCGCAGTTCGTCGTGGTTCTCGATGATGCCGTTGTGCACCAGTGCCACCCGCCCCGGCGCATCGTTGGCAGCGCCCGTGCCGTGGCTGAAATGCGGGTGTGCGTTGTGCACCACCGGGGCGCCGTGGGTAGCCCAGCGTGTGTGTGCGATGCCCGTGCCGCCTTGCATCTGTCCGCTGCGGACCTGCTCCATCAACTCCGCGACCCGCGCTGTGCTGCGCGCGCGCTGCAAGCCGCTGCCCTGCGCGCCCAGGCTGCCGGTGTTGACCGCCACGCCGCAGGAGTCATAGCCCCGGTACTCCAGCCGCTGCAAACCCTGTACCAAAACAGGAACGATGTTGCGGGTGGAAACCCCGCCTACGATGCCGCACATAGCTTCTCCTTGCCTTGAATGGATGCGATGCTAATGGCCCTGATGAAAAATAAATGAATAAAATATCCTTCAATAGGAAACTAAATTCCATAAAATGGATTGGTTGAAATTTAAATTCTAAAAATAGATTTATATGGAACAAATATCGCTAGATGCGATTGACATCCAGTTGCTCGACGCCTTGCAGCGCGACGCATCGCGCAGCAACTTGGCGCTGGCCGCGCTGGTGCACATCTCGCCGCCCACCTGCTTGCGCCGGGTCAAGCGCCTGGTCGACGCCGGTTGGATCGAGCGCCAGGTAGCGCATCTGTCGGTCGACCGGCTAGGTACAGCGTTCGGCCACGGATTGACCGCGCTGGTCGAAGTCACGCTGGAAGCACAGGGCGCGGAGCACCTGGACGCTTTCGAGGCGCGCGCTGTTGCCGAGGACACGGTCCAGCAGTGCTGGCGCGTGTCGCCCGGCCCGGACTTTGTGCTGGTAATCCAGGCCCGCGACATGCCCGACTACTTGAACATCACCCAGCGCCTGCTGACCCAGAACGCCAATGTGCGCAATGTGAAGGCATTTTTCAGCTTGAAGCGGGCGAAGTTCAGCACCACGGTGCCGCTGCCGGTTTCTGCCGTGTCTTAAGCCTTTGGTTTCTTCGCGGGGCGCTTCCATCCCGCCAGGCTGATCTGCTTGCCGCGTGCCACCGTCAGCGCACCGGGCGCGGTGTCTTTGGTGATGGTGGAGCCGCCGCCCACCGTGCCACCTGCACCCAGCGTGACCGGCGCGACCAAGACGCAGTTGCTGCCCACATGCACATCGGCCTCGATCACGGTGTGGTGCTTGTTGACGCCGTCGTAGTTGGCGGTGATGCTGCCCGCGCCGAAGTTAACGCGCGCGCCCACGCTGGCGTCGCCCAGATAGGCCAGGTGGTTGGCCTTGGCACCGGCGGCGAGCGTGGCGTTTTTCACTTCGACAAAATTACCGATGTGCACGTCCGGCCCCAGTTGTGCGCCCGGCCGCAGCCGCGCAAACGGACCGACCCGCGCGTTCTCGCCCACGGTGACCCCGGCTTGTTCGCCGTCGATGTGGGTGAAGGGCTGGATCACCGCGCCCTGCGCAATCGTGCAGTTGGCGATCACGCAGTTCGCGCCTATGCGCACGCCGTCGCCCAGTTGCACCCGGCCTTCGAACACGCAATTCACGTCAATTTCAACGTCAAGCCCGCATTCCAGTGTGCCGCGTACATCCAGCCGCGCCGGGTCTTGCAGGCGCACGCCGCGCTCCATCAGCGCCTGCGCGCCGCGCAGCTGGTGGGCGCGCTCCAGCTCGGCGAGTTGCGCCGGGCTGTTGATGCCGGCCACCTGCAGCGCGTCGTCTATGGTGTGCGCTACCACCTCTATGCCGTCGGCCACGGCCATGGCCACCACGTCGGTCAGGTAGAACTCACCTTGCGCGTTGCGGTTGTCCAGCCGCGCCAGCCAGCCCTTCAGTAGCTTCGCCGGCGCGGCCATGATGCCGCTGTAGACCTCGGTGATGGCGCGCTGCGCGTCGCTGGCGTCTTTGTGCTCCACGATGGCTTGCACCGCAGCACCTGCGCGCAGCACCCGGCCGTAGCCGCTGGGGTCGGCGAAATGGATGGTCAGCAGCGCCAGGCGCTGTCCCGCGCAGGCGTCCACCAGCGCGCGCAGCGTGTCGGATTGAATCAAAGGCACATCGCCCGATAGCACTAACACCACTCCGTCATCCCCCAGCAACGGCGCGGCCTGCTGCACCGCATGGCCGGTACCCAGCTGGGGCATTTGCCGGGCAAACGCCAAGCCGGCCTGTCCGTCTGCACCACCCAGGGAAGCCTCGACGGCTTCGGCCCCGTGCCCGGTGATGACCACCGTCTTGCGGGCCTGCACAACACGCGCGGCGTGCAGCACATGCCCAATCAGCGGAGCACCGGCCAGACGGTGCAACACCTTCGGCGTGCTGCTCTTCATGCGGGTGCCCTTACCGGCCGCCATAATGACCACATCCACAGGGGGCGGGGCGCTCATTTGATTGTCAGTTGCCACAACAATGCCTTTTTTCTTCACATCTTTGCGCGCGCAGCTCAGGGGCTTTGTCGCCTGTGGCGGGATTATCGGCGCAGCCCTTGTGCTGCTGCTTCTGGGCGGATGCAGCGCCATTGTTCCGGCCTATAACAACGCGCCTTTTGCCCTGCGCTGGTGGCTGGATGGGTACGCCGATTTCGACTCTGCGCAAACCGCGCAGGTGCGCGCCGACCTGGAGGCCTTGCATGCGTGGCACCGCAAAGAGGATTTGCCCCGCATCGCGTCCATGCTGCAAACCGTCCAGGCTGCCGCGCCCGGCGACTTGCGGACTGATCAGGTGTGCGGCTGGTACGGCGACGGGCTGGACTATGCCCGCGCCCTCGCGCAACGCAGCGCGCCGGCGCTGGCTGCCACCGTGCCCACGCTCAAGCCCGCGCAAGCAGCGCGGGTGCGCCGCGAGCTGGCCAAGTCCGCCGCGAAATGGCGCGCCAAATGGCTGCAGCCACGCCCCTCGGAACAAATCGACCAGCGTTTGGACAAGGCCTTGGACAACGTCAAGTCCTGGTACGGCACCGCCAGCAGCGCACAAGTTGCCTTGTTGCGCAGCCAACTGGAGGCCACGCCTTACGACACGGCCCTGGCCTGGAAAGAGTTGCAGCGCCGCCACAACGAAATCGGTGAGGCCTTGGAGACTCTGCGCGGCCAGCCGCCCGACCGGGCACAACCGGTGCTCGAGGCGCTTTTGGAGCGCAGCCTGGTCTCGCCTGACCCGGTGTACAGCGCTTACCTGGAGCGCATCATGGCCGCTGACTGCGCCCATGTGGCGGAATTCCACAACAGCACCAGCCCCGCCCAGCGGCGCTACTTCGCCGACAAGTTGGCCGCCTATGTGCGCGACCTGCAAAGCTTGGCTGCGCAAAAACCCTAGCGCGGCGGTGGACCTGGGT
>Ga0209400_1002717_pt1 | contig 13227 bp, 11 predicted proteins | sample M_130807_EF_Meta_FD_187313 | JGI IMG/M metagenome (GOLD analysis project Ga0209400, IMG submission 187313) | Freshwater microbial communities from Lake Montjoie, Canada to study carbon cycling - M_130807_EF_MetaG (SPAdes) (version 2) | ecosystem: Environmental > Aquatic > Freshwater > Lake... | reverse complement strand
TTATCTTGTAACCAATAGTGCGGTATTTTTTTCCATTCTTCACTGTATTTTGGATTACTTTCAATAAACTGTTTTCTTGCAGTTGGATCATTGAAATCTAATCCTTGTTTAATAAACTCACGCTTCATTTCTTTTGTGAAATCTGCTTTGTCATAAACAACATTATCTGCTACAAAATAACCTTGATGTCTTGTTAAGTCTATTCCTTTTCCCTCAGCCCAGTCTTTCATATGAAGCGCAGCTGGTCCACAATTATCTCTAATGATATAGTAACGCAATTCTTTTGGTGAAATACTTTTTAAAAACTCTGATACTAAATGATTTGGTAATTCGTTGTTACTGCCTTCCGCTACACCTTGTTTACGCAATGTATGCCGCGCTTGGCCAACGTCATAATCTGCGCCTAACCTTTTGTATATGTTAACAGCAGCATTATTCGTATCTGTATCTGATGTTACCTCATAATGGTCGCTTAAACTTTTTAGTAAATCTGTATAAAGACCTCGACCTCTCAATTCTTCATCAAACACTTGAGAATATTCAATTTCAAGTGAATCACCCGCTACATCTGCCCAAACACCAGCAACAGTCTTGCCGTCAGGATCTTTTACTCTAACGAATGTATTTGCCGCTACGTCTGTTTTAAAAGGTACTTCACGCCCTGCTTCAAACTTCCAAGTGTAACCTGAGCCAGTTTTTCCACTAGTTGGTATCTTTCTATTTTCCGTTACATCTTTATCCTCAGGCTCTTTTTTCGGTGGAGGCATGATACGGTCTAGTTCTCGTTGAAACTTTTCTCTATCAGGCTGATTTTTTTTACGCTCACGTTCTAATGCACGATTAAAACGCAATTGTGCTGGACTAGGTCCGCCCCAGTATGATTCGTTTATATCATTTGAATCAGTATTCTTTTTAAAAATACCATCTAAAATACCGCTCATGGTATTATCTCAGTTCAATGTATGCGCGGTCATTTACAAAATAAACAACATAGCTACCTAAACCTCTAAAACCTAGTTGTGCTGCTTCAACACGAGCCTGCCTAGTACCAGGACCAAAGCGTGGTCTAGGATCATCGGGTTGTAGAATAGTGCCTTGATATTCTTTACCATCAACTGTTACAGTAGCTTGTGGACCACCAGTGCGTTCAACTGAATCAACTTGTGGTAATTTTTTAATGTAATCTGCACGAGCTTGTTGTGCAGCAGATGGTTGTGGTTCAGACCGATTAGAAACAGCTTGTTGTTTACCATTTGCCCGCGCTTGTAATTCTGCTTTAGCATCATCCACGCTAACCATGTATCTACCAAAGCGATTTTCATCTGCGGCTTTTTGCAGATAATCTGTATTATAATGACTTAAATCAGCCGCCTGAGCACCTCCACCACCAAATGCAGCAGCCCCAGCAAGAGCAGCACCAGCTAATTTACTCTTCCAACCTTCGTCAACTTCTCCTTTAATCTTTTTTGCTATCTCATGACCTTTAACTATTGTACTCTTTTTCAACGGTGGTTTGTCACCCGTTGATTTCATGGCTTGAGCCATACCAACAGCATATGGATTTACTTTTTTCTTAGCTTCGGATACAGGTGTTACGCTGATCCATTTACCATCGGGACCTTTCTTTACAAATTGATTTGGTTTGAACTTACTAGGAAAATAACCATATGCTCTCATAGCTTGGTCTGGTGATTCTGACCATCCTTGTGATTTTGCTAAATGTGTTTGCGTATGTCTAATAAATTTTCTCAGAATCTTTTTACTATCTGGGTCAAATTGATACCATACATCAGATTCATCATTTGGATCATATGCTTCTTCAATACTTTCACCGGCCATACCATTACCAATGACTCCACCAGTCATTTCATTTGCAAATCTTTGCTGTTCCATGTATTCACGAACAGTGTTTAAATAGTCACTGGCTTTGATAATCTTTTCTTGTACCCAGCCTTCGATACCATCTTCTTCGCTTACATCACCAAGCATATCAAAAATCATTTTTGCATTTTTGATAGACTGATAAAGATCGCCTTTAGCCATTTCTACTTCTCTATCAGTTCTATCCGATGCTTTAGAAATGAATCCTCTTGAGTTTCTACCGTGTCCTGGAACTAGAATTAAATCTTCTTCTTGTAAATCATCTCTGTTAACTTTTTCAGGCTTAGAAGTTAACATCTTGCGAGCTTCTTTCTTAGTTAAATTATACTTCTTTTGAAATTCGGCATCTGTCAAATCTTTAAGATCCATTGCCAGTTCTTTGACACGACCTTCAGTTAAACTATTAGCATATGGTTTGCTAGTTTTTTTACCTTTAAATAAGTTGCCTACTTTTTTCTGTCCATAGATACTTGGATTTCTTGTTTGCATACCGTTCATTGCAAACGGTACAGTAGCAACTGAACCGGCAGTAGTTGATTCTATAATTTGATTAATTTTCATATCAAAGTTCCAAATGATATAGTATTTATCAAAACACTATTCATTTAGAACTTACTATGAATCTTACCAAGTGATAGTACCAGTTCCGTTAGTAAATCTATAGACTCTATACCCACTTCTAGTTGGTTGATCATAGGTTAATCCTACTCCAATTGATACAGGTGCAGCATATGTATCAGGATAAGCAATAACGACAACGCCGGAACCTCCGGCTGCACCGGCATACGGAGATGTTGAATTGTTGGCGCCACCGCCACCGCCACCGCGATTGGTTGTTCCAACAACCCCATTTCCACCACCACCATTGCCTCCAATTCCAGACCCGCCTGCCCCACCACCTGCCGTGTCGCCACCACCACCACCTCCACCGCCTGCGTATGTTAATGAAGATCCGGTTATTGATGAGGACAAACCAACGCCGCCGGCGCCACCAGTAGAAGCGACTCCAGTTCCAGGCGAGCCAACGCCGCCAGCGCCACCGCCACCACCGCCTGAGCCATAGATGTCATTTATTCCGCTTCCTCCGGTATTACCTTGTCCTGTTGTTGCCGAACCTCCAGTAAGCGTTATTCTACCGCCACCTCCTCCACTACCGCCTGATGCACCATTGGCTGAATTGCCAGCGCCTCCTGCACCTCCCCCTAGCGAGGTAATAGTTCCGCTGGTTGCAGCAGAATTAGTAACTGTGCCGGTTCCAAAAACTGAAGGTGAACCGGATGAGCCTTGAAAGGTTGAATACGGCCCGCCGGCGCCGACAGTTACTGTGTAAGAGGTTGTGCCGGCTACTAAATATGCAGCGTTAGTTAAGAAACCGCCAGCTCCTCCGCCACCACCACCGTTACCAGAACCAGATCCTCCGCCTGCAACAACTAGATATTCAACTGTTGATGGTGCAACTGGTGGAGATACACCTGTAAATGTAGCTCCACCCGTAATGCTAGCTCCATCTATCATTATTGCCATAATTCACCTATTACTGTCATAATATTTACTGTTGGTTGTTTATTAATATTTTTAACCATAGGATGTTCCTGGACAAGCTCTTGCAGTACCGGCACCAAAGTCATCTGCTGCAACCACACCAGTATTAGATACCAGGTTAATGAATGATATATAACCACTATAAAGCTCACTATAACCAAATGCAAATATAGCTTTATCACCACCATAACCGGCTGCTCCTGGACCTTGCTTTATAATGCCAGCAGAGGTCGTATTGGTAGCAACAACACCAGTGTTAGATACTAGATTGACTATGTTGGTACTACCTCCACCACTCAGGGCACCAAATCCAAATATAGCTTTATCACCACCATAACTGGCTGCTGCTAGACTACTTCTTGCCGAACCAACTCCGGCTGTATCAGTAGCAACAACACCAAGATTAGATACTAGGTTAGTTATTGCTGTTGGACTGGTACTAGTATACCCAAATCCAAATATAGCTTTATCACCTCCATATCCTGCTGCTGTTAGAGAATTTCTTGAAGTACCAGTTAATGCGGCTTGGTCAGTAGCAACAACACCAAGATTAGATACTAGATTGGTTATTGATTGAACACCACCAGAAGTACTACCAAATCCAAATATAGCTTTATCAGTACCATAACCAGTTGCTGCAATACCACTTCTTGCAGTACCGACACCAGTAGTATTAGTAGCAACAACACCGGCGTTAGATACTAGATTGGTTATTGAATATAAGGTGGAACCAAAATTAGTAGCACCATATCCAAATATAGCTTTATCACCGCCATATTTTGCTGCTCCTAAACCACCTCTTGCAGTACCGACACCGGTAACGTCATTGCCAACAACACCAAGATTAGATACTAAGTTGGTTATTGATTGATAGCTACCATTATATCCGAATCCAAATATAGCTTTAGATCCAAGTGATGCTGCTGTTGTAGTTGTGGTTGTCGGTGATGCTGTTGTGGTTGTAGTAGAAGTAGTTGTAGTGGTTGTAGTAGAAGTAGTTGTAGTGGTTGTAGTATCTGTTGATCCACTGAATGTCATTCCACCGGTAATTATAGTTCCACCTGTAATCGTTATTGGCATAATTTACCTGTTTAATTTTCTATGGATGTTACCAAGTGACAGTACCAGTTCCGCTAGTAAATCTATAGACTCTGTATCCAGTTCTAGTTGGTTGATCATATACTAAGCCACCAGTAATAGTTATAGGTGCGGTATATGTATTAGGATAAGCAAGAATCACTACACCGGAGCCACCATTAGCTCCATCAGTACTAATATTACTATTAGCACCACCACCACCACCACCAAGATTTGTACCGCCGGCTACGCCTGCTGTGTTGCTGGGACTTCTTCCTCCACCAGCACCACCACCTCCAGTACCACCTGCTGGAGCACTGCCATTGCTGGCACCACCACCACCACCAGCATAGTATGTGGCTGTGCCGATTATTGACGATTGTGATCCAATGCCGCCTGCTCCAGTACCGCTACTGCCGGTACCGCCTGAACCAGCAGCTCCGGCGCCACCACCACCACCAGCTGCGTATATGCCAGTACCACTTGCGTTATCTCCACCGTTGTTACCTTGTCCGGAGGTACCAAGTCCGCCACTACCACCGGCAGCAGTACCACCTCCACCTGATCCACCAGCACCACCTGATCCCGGAGAAGTTGGATTACCAAAGTTATTTCCACCAACGTCAGTTCCACCACCACCGCCGCCAGTAGAAGTTATGGAAGCGAATACACTATTGGATCCTGAATCTCCTCTCTGTGTTCTGGTGCTGCCCCGCCCAGTTCCACCACCGCCAACAGTTACTGTATATGCAGTGGATTTTGTTATTGCTAATGTTGAAGTTAAAAGCCCGCCTGCTCCGCCACCACCGCCATTATCCCAACCACCGCCGCCGCCTCCACCAGCGACGACCAAGTAGTCAACTGGAATTTGATTAGGTCCTAGAGTTGTAGTTGTAGTTGTTGGTCCTGCTGTAGTGGTAGTACTTGTACTTGTAGTTGTAGTTGTAGGTGCTGCTGTGGTAGTTGTTGTAGTTGTAGGTGCTGCTGTAGTTGTTGTGGTTGTTGGTGCTATAGCACCGTCACCAAATATAACTCCTGTTAGAGTGACCCCACCTGTAATAGTTATTGGCATATTTTACCTGAAGGTTTTAATGTGGGAGGTATACCTGCTCTACTAATTTTAAAACCAAATGCTTTGGCATTCTTTTTAATAGAATTTGGATGAACATCCACTGTTAAGGCCATACTATACCTAGGATCATTCTTTTCTTTCTCCGACGGTATATACCCGGAAGCCTCAGAAATAATTTCAGTTATTTTCATTAAAGTATTTATACTTATTCACCGCAATTTTAAATTAGCCTGAAGCTTATCCTATTGACCCGCGATATTGATTATCTTTGAGTCCACCATATGGATTTATTGCTGGTGTTTTTTCAGCAGCAAATTGCATCGGAGAATCTTCATCTAAGAAAGTATCAGCAAATTTTTTACATTCATGACGAAGTTTTTTATTTGCAGTTTCTATTAAGTTAAACTCTCTATTATCTTTATCTTGTGTAGGATCCATATATCCACAATATACTTTTTTAATTTTTTTACTATTAAGATAATCTGTACAATCAGTACCTGCTCTTTCCTCCGCGGTTTCATCATGGTGCTCACTACAAGGACTTAGCGTAGTAATTACAATACTACCTTTTGGCACCGATCCATACTTACTTTCATATGCTTCAATAGCTGCACGTTCTGCATGAATTCTTTTACCAGTGCCATCAGGAATATTCAGCCTGCATACTAAATTGTTATCAGGATCTAATATACCAGCCGCAACCATGCCATAATCTTTATCACTCTGCTGACCTTTAACAACTAACTGACATAATCTACTAAGGATTTTATCTAATTTTTTATAGTTATGTATTTCTTGATCATTTAAACTTTCACTAACATTATATGTTGGATCAACTTTTTGACGTATATTAGGGTGTTTAGGATCAACTGGATCAATATCAGTAGTAGTAAGTCCTAATTTTTCTAATGCGGCAATATACTTGTGTTCTTCATCTTCACTACCAAATGACATAATAGTGCTAGGAGGTCCTTTACCAAATATCTTGGGATCTACTCTGTCTAAATTACTGATATTCTGACCTAATTTATACCAATCATATACATCACTTACATCTACTCTTACCGTACCTCTAGGCATTGTTGGCTTGGTTTCAGGTCCTGGAGGAGGGCCATTTGGATCATAATCTTCATCAACATTCTGATACATTGTTTCAATCGTTAACTTTTCACTATGTAACCGATCTCTAAATCCATATAGTTTAGTAATTAATCCCTGACTACGTAGAGCTTTATAAGCTAGATTTTCAGGAGAAAACTCGCCACCTTTATCTAGACCCGCTTGTCTATATCTTTTAATAGTCTTTAATACTTCTGATATCTTAGATAAACTATTTGATTTAATTGCTCTACTAATTAATTTTTCTAGTTTTTGATATTTTAATTTAGTAGCCGCTTGATCTAGGTTAGCTCTACGTTTGGTTGGTAGTCTGAGCCATTTATCATCTAGTATGCTATACTCACCTAAACTTTTTACAGGTTCGTTTGTATCTTGCACATATAGTTCAACTGGTACTCCATGAATTTTTACATCATGGCTGTCATTGTAAATTGTTTTCTTGGCATTAAACAATTCTTTATAAATTTCATCATTAGATAGTTTGTTCATATCTACTAAGATATGCAGGTCTAAATCACTGTAAGGTGTGTAACTATATGCAGCATTAGACCCGGATATGGTAATATCTTTAACTGCTAGATCACGTATTCCCAATTCAGTTAGAAAATCATCAGCTATAATTTTCAGTTGTTTACTAACCTCAGGGCGCAAGTATTGCCCCACAAATAACTTTGGATTAAGTTTATCATGAAAGGCCACCGCGTCTGATAATTTAAATGAATGCAATTCTTTAATGTTCATCTTGTATTTAGTGTTATCTTTGCCAATGACATAAACCCATAACCAGCCACATCAACCACATTGGAAAAACGCTACCGCACATAACACTAGGTTGTAAAAATTCATAGAATGCTATAGATAAAAATAGTGGAGCCCAAATGTACTTCATTGACTATTTATTATCTATTAGTACATACCAATCCATAATTTTATTTAATAAAAAAGGGGCCTAAGGCCCCTTTTCACTGGTCTAATAGAGATTAGAATGAGTGAGTATAAGCTAGGTTATAGCTGTGGTTGAAGCTGTCACCACGAACTAGATCATAACGAAGACCAACTGAATCGTTCTTGGTAATAGCATAGCTAACACCGGCACGAGCGGTATGAGTAGTGTCAAGATTACCATTGTTACCGAAACCATTACGGAAACGATACCCAACCTTAGCTGTTAGTTTGTCAAACATTGTGTATGTAACACCTGGCTCAACACTGTAGTAACCAAAGTTAGAACCATTGGTAAACTTTTCACCTGTAGCAACACGAGTGTAAACACCAACTGGGCCAACTGGTAATGAACCAGTTAAACCAACTTCAACACGGTCGCTAAGTGCTTTAGTACCAGCCTGTTGATAGGCAGTAAAACCAATATCACCGGCAAACATTTTGCCAAATGATTCTTTAACGCTGAGTTGATAGTTGCTGCTGTCACGAGCACCACGATCACCCTTTTGGATTTGATCTTCAAGAGTAATACTAGCTGCATTGGCTAGACCAGTAACGGTCATTAGTGCTGCGATTGCGAAAACTTTCTTCATATAGATATCTCCTTTAAAAAGTTTCATTGAGTATATATTTATTCTATCTTGGTGTCAATATTATTTTTACCCATATTAAATGCATAAATATTACAAAAGGATTACATATGAGTGAAATTACCATACCCTCTATTAGAGAAACACTACGCATCCAACGGTGGGACGACCATAGATACTATCATCACAGCAGAATTAATCAATTCCTACACTTGGTTTCAGCTACCAGTTTCTTAGTTGCGTATGTATATTTGTTTATTAATCCGGTAATCAGTGCCTACATCGCTTGGTTCATTGCCATGACCACACGCCAAATTGGGCATTTCTTTTTTGAACCTGACGGTTATGATGAATACAACAAGGCCACCTTTGAGTACAAAGAGAAAATCAAAGTGGGGTTCAATCTAAAACGCAAACGAGTATTATTAGCATGTTGGGCCCTAGTGCCAATATTGGCTTATTTTGATGCCGAACTGTTTAATTTTATCATGCCTGATGCTAGCCCCGATACACTGTTCAATCGTATCGGTTGGGGTTGGCTATGGTTGGGGGTAGCCGGAGTAGTGTTTAGAATGATTCAGCTTACCGCTATTGACAGTCGCCGAACTGCTATTACTTGGTGTATCAAGATCATAACTGACCCATTCCACGATGTAATAATTTATCGTAAAAGCCCATTATATTTGATGAGGGGCCAACTGATTGACCCCGACTTAAGACAAGACTACGAAGATTAATCTTTAGCAGCAGGTGATTTGATTTTATTAGGCATATTCATTCTATCTTCTATGATAGCAATATGCTGACGATTATCAGCAATCATGTCACGATTCTTTTGAATCTCTTTCTCTAGATCTTGTCTTAGTTTCTCTCTCGCTAACTCTGCACCTGAATTGGTTGCTTGTTTATTATCTGATGTGACCACTAAAGAAATTTTTCCATTCAATATAGTAACATCATGGCTGAGGTTTTGTAGGGCACTCATTAGATAAACTACACATGAGAATAATAATGGTAATAGAGCAAAACTAATCTTTTCAATTAATTGGCTTTTGGCGTGTGCTTGGTCAACTTTTTCCTGCATATCCATAATCTCCTCTTTTAACTATTTATTATAATATACTATTTACCAGCTAGTGGATTATCTATAGCTTTTTGAATCTTTTGGTCAACTTCTCTTTTTAGTACTTCTACTTCACGGTTTATTTCTCTACGGGCAGTAGTAAACTCTGAATTAATCTCTTTACGAGTTTGTTCCATATCTTTACGTATGGTAGAAGCCTCACTACGGGCTCGCTCTAAATCTTCACGCACCGCTTTACGCATATCACGCATTTCTTGTTCAGTTTCCCGCTGTGCTTGTTTAACGCTGCGTTCTACCTGCTCAGTAACACTTTCATTGCGTCGTATGTCATTCTTTAAATCATTCTTAATGTCACGGGTATAATCACTAGTCTTGCCTGAATTTTCTTCAATAACTGCCAATCGTTTATCAAACCCTGACAAGTCTGGGGCGGTATATTCCGCAATCTTTTTCTTCATACCAATATAGTCTTTGTATACTTCAAACGCACCATATAAGCCGCCCAGTGTACTACTGACTATAGTAAATGCTACCATAAGTTTAGCTGGTGTGAATTCATATCCACCAATACTAATTACAGTGTCTTTACTGGCATACTTCTTTGCCGCTGCTTCTAGTTCGTCAACTTTAGCGTCTACGCTTTTAATTTCTTCGGTCATATTATCTCCTATACTGTTGTTCTATCATCTGTTGATGTAGGCGGTCTGTTGATAACTGTCTTAACGCTCTAGCATTATCAACTGTGGTTTGGTTCTTATAGATTTCTTTTGGCTCATACATTTTGCCATCTTTGAGTACTAAATTAGTATAGTTGCTGTAACCAACTGGAGTTGTTGCTAACCGACCGATGTCCACCCCGCCTGCTAATTCGTTGTCTGATACACTGGCTTTTACCGTTTGGGCGGATTCTGTAGAGTTTGCAGTGGTTACTGCGGTTTTTGATTCAACTGCTTCGTTAAGTGGATCTGTGCGATTGGTCATAAAACCTGCTGTACTGCTGACTTGTTCTACTTCTGCTTGCCTAGCGAAACTCACCTGTTGTGCTGTGGCCTGTTGCTGTTGTTCAACAGGTGCTGCTGCCATAGCATAGAACATGGTGTTCTGTGGTTGGATGTAAGCAGTCGTCATAGTGGTTTGTTGTGTGTCAGCGGTTGACTGTGAAAAAGTCCAATTGTTTTGATTAACAGCAGTAGACGCAGGTGCAATAATCACTGGTTGAGCCGCTGTGGGTTTGTTAACAGGTGGTAAGAGCGGTAGTGTGGCAGCTACCGCAGTTTGTATTGTGGGAGTTGGACTTTGATTTTGTGTTTTAACGCTGTAAGTTTGTGATATTGAGGATGTGCTTTGACTAAATTCTGCGGTGTTGTTTGCGGATGTAATGTTAACTATACTAGGCGTAAGATTTTTTGGTGCAGTGGTAGTATTAGTGGTTATATTAGCAGAAACTGTAGGTACTGTGGGCCTTGGTACAACCATCTCAATACCAGTAACAACAGTGTCACTGGTCGCTGTGGCTGTTGTATTTCTTATAATAGGTAATGTGTTAGCAGTGGTTACACTAGTGTTTGTTGTAGCTGTTGTATTTCTTGTACTAGGTAATGTGTTAGCAGTGTTTACACTACTAGTTATTACAGGGCTAGCAGGTCTTAGAGTAACTGAATCAGTAACTGAGTTGGTAAAAGATTCCGTTGGTGCAGTAGTAGTGGCTGCGGTAAATGCTGTATTTTTTGGGACCGCAGTAGACGATATAGACACTGAGGTCGCATTAGCAGTAGATTTATTGCTGTTACTAGTTGTGTTGTTGGCTGCTGTAGAATTAGCCAATGATTGACTGGCCGCTGTCAAACCGGTAGCAACAGACACAGCCTGCTGTTGAGCTTGGGATGCTGCACTTGCTGCTTCTGCTACGGCCGCTTGTGCTACACTGGTTTCTAATGCCTGTGTTTGCTGTTGATTCTTAGCGATTATGCTTAATGCAGTGGCTACAGTTTTGGACTGTGAAGCACCTTTGGTTGTAGAGGCATTTTCTGTTTGCGGTTTTGATGGTGAATTACTGTTTGGTTGAATAACATTAGTAGTAGCAACAGACGTACTAGATACAGAGGATTCTACAGTTGGAGTAGACGTAGTATTGGCACCAAGTTTAGCAGTCATTGCTTGAGCAAAGCCACTACAATCAGGACTATATAGTGGGTTCTTAACACAAGGATCTGGTTTATAAATCAGACTCATTGAATAATTGCCAATTGAAGAACCTATACCAGATGCCCCACCTGAAAGTCTAATATTACCAAGTGAAGTTTGATTCATGCTACTTGATAGTAGTAGTTGTGAATTTACTGTTCCACTAGTGCCTTCACTATTGAAACTATGATTTCTTGAAATTAGGGTTTGATTACCGCTATTAGTCATTGAGGCACTAGCACTTACATATGCCGGAGTGTTCATCATCCAACTACATGACCCATCTTGATTCCAAGCAGTACATCCAAAAAACCCTTGCCCTACAGTATAATCAAATTTATAATTAAAGCCATGAACTGTAGCACCAAAACCAGCACTTTTCAATGCTGTATTAATAGCAACCATTTGAGTCATTGAAGTAGCCACAGCATCAGGATAGGGAGCGAGATTACCAGTGGTTACTACAGTGTTAAACCCCGAGCAAGTGGGACTATAAGCAGGATTTAATTTACAAGGATCTACTGTGTATAATAAATTAAAACTGTCTACATGTACTCTAGGCCCATAATATCCTGCCCAGTTGTTTTGATCTTTTCCAGTGAAACTAACTGTTAGGCTACTAGCCGAGGCGATATCATAACGATTATTAAAAAATTGTATACCCGAAAATGAAGTAAAACTTGGTAAATTTTGATTGTAGTTGTAGTTAAAACTTTCTACAATATTACCAGTAGCTCCTTTTAGCGATACATTACCAGTCAATGTTCCCCTATTACTCTCGTAATTATTGAGGTCATTATTGATTTGCCACTGATAACGATATCCACTAAGTTGAACTCCTGCTCCAGCATTTGTCAATGCCTGATTAATCGCAACTGTTTGACTTACTGTACGAGAAGCATTGCTAAAAATAATATTACCCGTCGAGGGATTATATGCGGGTGTAGGTCCACCACTAGTTCCACCTGCTGCACCGGTTACAGTCCCGTTCCATGGCAATCCCCCACCAAGATTTAACACATTACTGGTGCTGTTTAATTGTAGTCCTGTTACAGGATCTAGGTTCTGAGCATTAATGGAAGCCGAATAGCTTGAAAGCAACCATGCCCAACAAACTACCCAAGCCAATTTTCTTAAGGCTGTCATCTTCTTTTACCTCTATTGCTACTGGTATTTTTTCAGGGTTAGCTTCCCACGCTGCCCTTGCTGCATCGCCAATCTTGCCTTCATATGGACAAGGTGTACCTGCACTCCACATGGCATCAAATACTCGGCGATCCTGACACATTGTAGCTACCGCAGCCACTTTCATACCCATGTCATACAGTGTTTTGGCTAGTTTTAAGCGTTCACAATTGACATCTCTAATAGTGGATCCGCTGCTGACACCAAAGATTTGTGTTTGTACGGCACCACTTACACCCGTAGTACATAGGTCAGCATTACCTCCACTCATCATTGTTGGAGCAATTGCTGTGGGCGGTGGTTGTATGACTCGCTGTGTAATCTCTGACGAATTAATATTTCGGTTAGTCATGTCACCAGTTTGTACATTTTGATTGACATTGTTGCTGTTATTTGTATTATTGCTGGTACTTGAACTTAAACTAGTGTTGACATTGTTATTGTTGTTGGTCATTGTACCACTGTTGATATTATTGTTTGTATTAACATTACTGTTTGTACTGGTACTGGTGTTGTTATTAATATTTTTATTGGTCATGCTGCCACTGGTA
>Ga0209400_1002715_pt1 | contig 13233 bp, 11 predicted proteins | sample M_130807_EF_Meta_FD_187313 | JGI IMG/M metagenome (GOLD analysis project Ga0209400, IMG submission 187313) | Freshwater microbial communities from Lake Montjoie, Canada to study carbon cycling - M_130807_EF_MetaG (SPAdes) (version 2) | ecosystem: Environmental > Aquatic > Freshwater > Lake... | reverse complement strand
ATTTCGGTTCGATGAAGCCCTCATATGACTTGGGCAAATCCTCTTTGGCGATGAGTTTGGTATTATAGACGGCAGCAAAAATATTGACGCGTGTCGCGACCCATTCGCGATGTGGGCGCAATGCTTGCGGAATGAGATCGCTGTGAAAAGGTGAGGTGCCGATCCCCAGCAGGTCTTCGCGATGCATGGCTTCGAGGACCGGTCCATCGCTCTCAAAAACATCGACATCTTCGCGGCCTGCTTGTTTCTCAAGCACAGACCGACGCAGAATATCTTCGCTGCCCCCGCGCCAGAAGCGCAGTTTGATCCCATATTTATCCTCAAAAGCTTTTTGGAGTGTGTTGATGCTGGCAATCTGCATAGAGGAATAGAGCATCAAAAAACCTTCTGCGCGTGCTCCTTCAAGCAGGACCTTTTCGCGCTCGGTACTTTTCAGTCCCGATAGGCTTTCGAGATTAGCGGCCGCATGTGCGCCCGAGAGACTGAATGCGAGACAGGCAAAGAAAATCCCGATGCGCGACATGGCCTCTCCCTTTGGCTAGCCTTTGCTGGCCTCGAATATTTTTTGTAACTGTTTGAGCATTTCAGGCGGTGCTTTTGCAACAATGTCGATTTGCTCGAGGATTTCGTCTGCTGTGCCTGGATGTACTTCAAGCTTCATGCGTTCGGCATCTTCTAGCAGAAGCGGATCGCGATGGGCGGTGGCAAAGGCTTTGCGCAGAGCCTCGACACGGTTGGCAGGAACGTCGGGTGGTGCAGTGAAGCAGCGCGACAAATGCCAAGGAACTTCGGCCAGCTCGATCAATTGACGCACGCGGGCATCGCTTGCCAGTTCGCGCGCTGTCGGCACATCTGCAAAAGCAGGATGGCGTGTGGCGCGCCCGAATTGCAGGAGCACTTTCATCTGACCATCAGGCTTTAGCCAGTCCGGTTTTCCTGCAAGAATCGAGGAATAATCGACCATGCGACCATCCACTTCACCGCGATCGGCCGCGAGATTGACCGAGCCGCCGTCGGGAAAGCCCGCAATCATTTTGAAGTTAAGCTTGAGAATGTCGCGCAGCAAATTGGGTACATCATAACCGGGCGAGCCCTCGCCGGTTGAACCCAGAATTAGCGGTGGGCCTGACATATTGCGCGCAGCTTCAATCGTTCCACTTTTTGTGTCTTTGCGTAGGAAGAGAAGATAGGCGTCATCGACAAAACTCGAGGATGATCCGATCCAGTTAAATTTGCGGGGGTCAAACTGCACGGCGGGATTATGGCCGGAGAGTCCCATCAACGGCACGTTGCGCGCAAATATACCAAAAGCCGTGCCGTCGCGCGGAGCAGTATTGTAAATGTGGTTTGCCGCGCGCAGACTTCCAGCGCCTGGCATGTTCTGCACCACGGCATTGGGAGCACCCGGCATGTGGCGGCTGATATGACGCGCTACGAGACGACCATAGAGATCATAGCCACCACCGGGGCCATAGCCGACAATGATAGTCAGCTGTTTGCCGCGATAGAAATCTGTCAGCGGATCAGCTTTTGTCGGAAGACTTGCGAGAAGAGTAAGGGCTGCGATGAAAAGGGGCTTGCGCATGCGGGCGTGCCTTTATTCATTACCAATAGAATCGCGCAAAACCTTTCTGATAGCAGGATCGACTTTGCTCATGCGATCAAACAATGGAAGCAGATCTTCGCCGCGCACGAGATCAGGTTCTTCACTGGTGACTTTCTTATAATCCTCAATAAAGCCTGCATCTTTCATGATGCCATCAAAAGCAAGGCGCAGTGCATTGACCGCTTCTTTCGGTGCACCCTTGGGCAACATCAATCCGCGCTGCATCTGCGTGCCGATGTCGCTCATCAGCAGGAGGGCCTCCCATTTTGGACCGGATGGCGGCTTACCAAAAGCGCGCTCATAAACCTTGTCCATGGTTTCGAGGCCAAATTTTCCGAGCGCAGGATTGCCCGTTGGTTTTCCATCTTTGCCGATGACGGGATATTGGAACAAAGGCACGCCGACATCCGTCTGCATAATCTGCGGCATGACTTGCGTCATATAGCCGGGCAGAGACGAGCCGGTGACATTGATCTCGTTTTGCAACATGGCCTTGTTGATCTGAGCGGTGCCGGGAAAGCCAGTGACGACCGTATAGGGCATGTCGAAAATTTCCATCGCAAGTCGCAAGCGTGTGTCATGCGATGATGCACGGCTATAGCCTGCAAGATAAATGGTTTTCGCTTTGATGAAATCTTCGGGCCTGGTCAGGCCTCCGAGGATCAGATCTTTGCGCGCATAGACCATGTTCCAGCCGCGCGCACCGCCGATGATAGCAAAATCGCTCATTTTGACTTTGAGTGCAGGGTCATCAATGAGTGGCGCAATAGCACTTGTTGTAAAATATCCTGCCGTAAAACCGTCGGCTTTCACATTGATGCCGAGCCCCAACATATTCATCGCAGTAAAGCCGCCTGCACCCGGCGCATTCTGGATGATAATGTCGGGCTTGCCGGGAATATGCTTGGCGAGATGGCGTTGATAGACGCGGGCTTCGGTGTCGGCATTGCCGCCGACACCGTAATTGATGAGGAGGGTAAGAACTTTCCCCTGATAGAAAGGTGTTTGTGCCATAGCCGATGTGGCGCTGGCGATCAGGAGACCTGCAGTCAGGAAAGTTTTGAGCTTCATCCTCAACCCCTCTTTTCTATTCGACGAAAGCTTCCAGCAATTCAACCGGATCGCCATGCTTGCTGGCTTCTGCAATGACTTGCGGATCGCGCAAGGCCATGAGGAAGCCATTGTCGATGAGCGTCGTGTTGCCGAGTTTCACAGTCATATCGAAGGCGACGCAGTCTTGATGTGTATGGGGCTCTTCCCAGCGCGGGACCATGCGGTTCATGAAATCGCTGCGCTTGTCGCTGTCGGTGCCGAAATGCAAACAGCCGGGCGCATTGGAGCCCGCAGGATAGGCTTTGAAGCGCGGATATTTGGGGTTGAAGCCGCAGCCAAGCTCATGCAGATGGGCGTTCACGCCAACCAGCATGTCGCGGAGAATCTCGGCTTCCATCGATTTGCCGTGCACTTTCACGACAAGATCATCTTTATATTCGATGCCGATTTTCTCAGTGAAAGGCTTTTTGAAACCAACCGCCCATTGCGGGAAGACCACACCTTGCATATCGGCATGGGCGCCGGGCTCGCGTTTGAAGCAGGTGCGATCGTAAATGTTCGGGCCATGTGTTGGCAGATAGTGAACATAGCAGCCCGCTTCATCGGCGATATCTTTGCCGCGCCAGCGATTGCCCTGATGCAGATTCTTCACCATGTCGGGGGTGAATTTGATCTGCAAATCCGTGCCGCGCGGGTCCGAGAAGGACATGGTGAAATTTTCAGTCTTGGGATACATGCGCGCCGTCGCACGAATGATCTCGCCGACAAGTTCCACGGGGAAGCGCGCTTGCGGCGTGTGCAGCAAATCAAGATTGCGGAAATAAGTGATCTTGACCCAACGCTGGCCTTTTTCTTTACGCAGCTTGTTGAACAGCGGCGCATTCACCGAGCAGAACCAGGATGAGACGACAAAGTCGGCTTTTTCGACCATGGCGCGGCATTCGTCCGGGCAATCCATAATCTGCGTTGTGTGTGCCATATATTCGCGCGGGAAAACGCCACGTGCATTGGCAACGCCCGTGATGGCATCGACCACGCGCCGATCGAGCAGTGGATCGGTCAGGAACAGCATTTCTTCGCCCGGCCGAACCGCGAAAACCTTGATCATGTTTTCAATGGCTTGGAAGTAATTGCGTGTCTCGGTCGAGGGCGACACCCAGGGCGAGGGAAGGGCCGTCGCATAGGGCGAGGCAACGATGTCTTCATAGCTTGGAGGAACAAAGGTCATTTTCTTGTCCTTCTTTCAACTGCGCGCGTATACGCGACGACCTTCCGGCCAGATGCGAGATCTGGCGGATCATTCAAAACAGGAGTTTGGGAGAATAGCGCGACCGACTGCGCGCTTTTCCTCCAGAGTCTCTCCATCCCTCGATCGCGGCATTCTTGAGGGCCGCTGTTTCATGAAGGATAAGCGAGAGAGACCCCGAATGAAAAGGGGGATTCCGATTAAAGCTCGCGCAAAAGACGCCCGTAGCCGGAAATCGTGTCTTTGAGCCCCAAGCTGCGCAAAGCATGCCAAAGCGTGGCTTGCAGATTGGTCACCACGGTGACGCCCAATTCCTGTTCCAGCGGATCAATCGCCTCCACCACAGCCCAGTGTGGACAAGGAAAGAGCAAAGTATCGGCCTGCGGGCTGCGCTTCTTCATTTCGCGCCCCCATTCGAGCGCCTTTGCAATGGGCAGTTTCGGCAGGCCGATCACCTGAAACGATTCTTGCTGCATAGCAGCAAGCAAATACTCGACTTTGTTCCTGTTCACGGTCGTAGAGAAATTCGGTAGCATTCCCTTTAAGTCGCTGAAGAGCGATGTGGCTGAAGCCCAAAAAATTCAGGCTCAAGGGAGGAATGGTCTCATGGCACAAGAGACAAGGATCAAGGTCAACGGACATGACCATATGGTCAATGTAGACCCGGATACGCCGCTTATTTATGTTCTCATGAATGATCTTGAGTTGAAGGGACCACGCTTCGGCTGCGGCCTTGCACAATGCGGCTCCTGCTCGGTCCTTGCGGACGGCATCGAAATTCGCTCCTGCCAAACACCAATATCTGATGTCGGGAAACGTGCTATCACGACGCTGGAAGGTTTACCGGCCCTATATGCGCAGCAAAAAAAGCTTGCAAAAGCGCCTGATCTTCACCCCTTGTCTCAAGCTTTCATCGACAATCAGGCGATGCATTGTGGCTATTGCTACAACGGCCAAACAATCAAGGGCGCTGAGCTTCTGTCGAAGAATGCCGCACCAACAGAAGCGCAAATCCGCGAACATATGGACGGTCATATCTGTCGCTGTGGGACCTACCCACGCATTCTGGCATCAATCAAATCGGCTGCGGCCAAAATTTCGAAGGGAGGTTGATATGAACTCTGTGATCAACATCCCAACATCACCTTCGAGCGGCGCTCGGCATCTGTCTCGTCGTGGCCTCCTTAAAGGTGGCGGCGCGATGATTATTGGTTTCAGCCTTTCAGGCACTGCCTTTGCACAGGTCGCGCGCGGCATGAAGGCGGGACCGCCGGATTACCAAGCTGTTGACACATGGATTGCGATCCATGCCGATAATACAGCCACGATCTACACCGGAAAATGCGAACTCGGTCAGGGAAACCAGACCGGTCTTTTGCAGGTGGCCGCCGAAGAGCTTGATATGGGCATGCATCAAGTTCGCACAATCAGGCTTGATACCAATATCACGCCCGATCAGCAGGCCACGAGTTCGAGCTCATCAATCCATCGAGGCGCCCCTGCTCTCCGTGCTGCTGCAGCGCAAGCACGACAAGAACTTCTTGCGCGCGCTGCCGTACATCTCGGGGTGCAGGCTGGAAGCCTTGCCGTCAAAGATGGAGTGGTTTTGGTCAAGGGCGAGGATGGCTTCCGTACGGTCACTTACGGCGAATTACTTGGCGATAAGCCTTTCAACGTGAAATATACCGGCACTGCACCTCTAAAACCTGTGAGCCAGTATCGGCTTGTTGGCCAGCGTCCGCCGCGCGTGGACATTCCTGAAAAAGCTGCTGGTAAATATACCCATGTGCATCATTTACGTGTTGCCGGCATGCTGCATGGGCGAGCGGTTCTTCCGCGCGGACAAAGGGGTTTTGGAATTGGTGCACAACCCGTCTCGGTTGACGAAGCATCTATTGCCCATATTCCTGGTGCGAAAGTGATCCGCAAAGGCGATTTTGTTGGCGTTGTTGCAGAGCATGAATGGGATGCCGTGAAAGCCGCACGTGATCTTAAAGTGGTTTGGCGCGAAGGTCCGGCACTGGGCTCAAGCGCCAGCGTTTATGAACGCATGCGCAAGGATAAAACCGTAGATACAATTATTGCTAACAAAGGTGATCCCGTTGGCATGATGCAAAAGGCGGCTTTCGTCCGTGAATCGTCCTATTTCTGCCCTTACCAATCGCATGCGCCCTTTGCACCCAATTGTGCTTTGGCAGATCCGACCGGCGATCAACTGGTCATCCGGTCTTCAACACAAGACGTCTATAGTTCACGCAAACAAGTGTCGGACATTCTCGGCATACCCGTCGAAAAGATCCGTATGCAATATTTCGAGGGCTCGGGCACGTTCGGCCGCTCATGTTATGAAGATGCAACGCAAGCAGCAGCCATTATGGCAACAGCCATCGGTAAACCGGTGCGTGTTCAATATATGCGCTGGGACGAGTTGGGATGGGACAATTATGGTCCGGCCCATTTGGCTGATGTGCGGGCAGGTGTTGATGATCAGGGCAGGATTGTTGCCTATGAATATGATGGCTGGCAGCACGGCTGGACAATTACATCCACAGTCTCAGACAGCGCTCGCACAAAAGCGGGCGTCGAGCGCGCAAGCGGCTCGGGATCAATAACTGTCAACCCGATCAGCACTGGCTCAATGTATAAAATTGCCAATCGCCGTGTGACCAGCCACGCAGTGCCCATGGTCAATTATCTGCGTGGGGCGGCCTTACGCTCGCCACTTGATCTCTCCTTTGCTTTTGCATCTGAGCAGACAATAGATGAACTGGCTCACGCAGTGAAAATGGACCCTCTTGAATTTCGTCGCCGCAATATCGGTGACGAGCGCTGGCTGGGGGTTCTTGAATCAGCCGCCAAAGCAGCCAACTGGAAACCCAAAGTCATGGGTTCCGATCTATCAAAAGCAGATGTCGTGAAAGGCCGCGGCATTGCGCTTGGCACGCACCATGTCTCCTATGGCGCAGCTGTAGCAGAGATTGAGGTCAACAAACGCACCGGTGTCATTATCGCCAAGCGACTTTACGGTGCCATGGATTGCGGCTTAACCGTCAATCCTGCGCTGGTAGAAAACCAAATGGTTGGCCAGATGATCCAGTCGACAAGCCGCGTTCTCAAGGAAGAAATCACTTTCAACGACAAGGGTGTCACGAGCCTTGATTGGGGTAGCTATCAGGTGCTGCGCATGTCGGAGCATCCAGAAATCATACCTGTCGTCGTACAGCGCATGGAAGAACCATCGACAGGTGCTGGCGAAGAAGTTATGGGCGCAACAGCTGCTGCAATCGCCAATGCCTTCTTTGATGCGACTGGCGTGCGAATGCGTCAGTTCCCGATGACTCCGGAGCGAGTGAAAGCCGCTTTGAACAGCCGCCCGACCTGATCCGTTCCAAACTTAGGACAGGGGCCGTTTCGATAAAACATCGGACGGCCCTTTTCTTTGCTCCCAACCACGAGCCACGGCTCAACTGATTATGGAGATCGCTGTCTCTGCACACAAGGGGCAGGTCGATAAGGCCGGCGCTCCCTACATCATGAATCCACTTCGCGTGATGATGTCTCTGTCAACAGAAGCAGAGCGTATTGTGGGTATTCTGCATGATGTGGTTGAGGACAGTGATTGGACTTTTGAGCTCTTGGAAAAAGAAGGCTTTGAAGACCAAATCTTAGTGGCCCTTGCATCCGTGACAGCTATTTCGGGTGAATCATACGATGATTTCATCTTACGTGCTTCGTCAAATCCTATTGGAAGACAGGTCAAAATCGCTGACTTAAAAGATAATATGGACATGAAACGCATCAGCGATCCAACCGACCGCGATTTCGAGCGACTAAAAAAATATTCGCGATCACTTGCGTATCTTCAGGATGAGAATGCCTCAAAATTCAGTGCCTAGTATAGATTGAAGGCATGGTAAGAATTTCCCTTGTCAGATCTTGTTTAAATGCGCATCGAAAATCTGGATCCCTCGGGATTTCGGGAAATCTGTCAGACGGTTGCGGATCCGCCTATGTTGAGCTGCGAACGATTAGTAAACTTGATCCGCTACGAAGGTCTGGCCGTAAGTGTAACTAGATAAGCAATCAAAAAAGTCTTTCTGCAAAACCAGGAGAGAAAGCCATGACAGTCAAGACCACGTTTGCTACTGCATTGATTGCGATCACATTGTCCGTGGTCGCCATTGCGCAAGAGTCGCCCTCGCCCGCAGGTTCAAAAGTTTATTTCATCAACCTCAAGGATGGTGACGCGGTTTCTAGTCCGGTCATCGTCAAGTTCGGCCTTGTCGGCATGGGCATCGCGCCTGCTGGCCTTCAGGGTGATGCAACGGCAGGAACGGGCCACCATCATCTCTTGATCGACAAAGAGCTGACTGGCCCCGCACTCAAGAACGCTATCCCAATGGATGACAATCACCGCCATTTCGGCAAGGGCCAGACGGAAGCAACGATACCGCTCCCAGCTGGAACGCACACATTACAGCTCGTGCTGGCAGACTGGACCCATGTTCCGCATGTGCCGCCCGTGATGTCAGAGCGGATCACGATTACGGTGAAGTAATTTTAGAATACGCATTCGGAGAGCTGGGGCGGCAAGCACGCCTGTCGGCTCTCCAGAAACTGACAAATATATGCTGGAAACACGCAATTAGTCGCTCACATGCTCAAAAGCTTGGGTAAGTGGCGGTGCTGCCAGACGTTCACTAATTCGCCTACATCCCGCTCCGCGCCTGTTTCACTAGAGCCAGTTTATGACTTCGAAATCACAGCCTCGAGGTCTAGCAAGAATGGGAACTTCTGATTTCTCGTACCGAAGGAATGTGTAGCCTTATCTAAAGACAATGGCCTGCGCCCTGAAAAGTGGTCCTCTCTGATGTATTGCTTATAAGCCTTGAGGAGGAACCCTTTTCCAGGGGCTGACCAATCCAAGGAAAGTCGCGATTTAGAGAATATATTTCTACGAACAAGACCGCTGTGAACTTAAGATGCTAGTTACTTAGATAGTTACACCTGTCCTACGTGACAGCACGTAGAGACAGCACCCAACACCGATCATAATAGCGGACCAAATGATGCCGAAGGCCGCCAATTCATTAACCTGACCATTCACCCATAAGTCATACAGCATGACGGAAACGACCTGAGAATTGGGCCCTGCTAAAAGAATGGGGAGGGCCACGCCGCGCACGCATAGCAACACAACAAAAAGCCAACTCATCAAAACAACAGGCATGAGCAGAGGCAGAACAATGCGCCTAAAAGTCTGAAAGCGTGTCGCTCCCGCACTGGCCGCTGCTTCTTCGAGTTCGCGATGAATTTGCATGGCAGCCGAATGAGAAAAGCGCATGCCATAGGGAAGATATTGCACAGTCGAAGCAATGACGAGTGATATGAGTGTGCCATAAATAGCAAAAGGCATGTTCAAAAAGGTCTGCATGAAAGCAACCCCCAAGACGATGGCCGGAAAAGCCAAAGGCGCTGAGGTCAATTGCTCAAGGAAGAGAGAGCCGCGCATGCGTCGCGCAGACATCCACGCGCTTCCCGTTGTCATCAGCGCAACAAATGTTGCCGTACCAAAAGCATAGAGGAGTGTGTTGAAAGCAGCTTTACGGAAATGCGGATTATTTGCAGCCAGAACATAATTGGATGCCGAAATACGCGACAACATGGTCTCGCTCAAGCCATCATAAAAGGGTACAAGCGAAATGAGCGCGATCATGCCCAATGGAAGAACCAAGAGAAGGATTGTCATCAGGCCAAGAAGACCGGTGGCAAAATATCGCCAGCGACCTAATTGTTTGACGCGTGGGCGATAGCCTTTTCCTGTGACCGTCTGGAATCTTTCACCACGTGATAGGATGCGTCGCTGCACCCATAGCAGAAAAACGACGATACACATCAGCACCATTGAGAAAGAGCCGGCCTGACCGAAATTGGACGGCAGCTCTTTTCTGATGCTGGCGAAAATCTGTGTACTCAGCACCATCACATCGCCAACGCTTCCGATAAGTGCCGGAATATCAAAAGCCTCGAAGGCACGAATAAAAATAAGCAGGAACAGGGCCAATAATCCGGGTGCGGCCAAGGGCAGGGTGACGCGACGCATAGTTTGAAGGAGGTTTGCCCCCGACATCATGGCGGCATCTTCAAAAGCGCCGTCCATGTTGCGAAAAACACTGCCCATCAAAAGAAAAGCCAAGGGCATCCACAGCATGCCTTCAATCAAAATCATGCCCGTCATGGAATAGACATCAAAAATCGGCTGACTTGATCCTGTGATATTCATCAGAAGAAGATTAAGCGGTCCGTTCCTGCCAAGAATCAAAAGCCAGGCACCTGTGTAGAGAACGTGCGGGATACCCAGCGAAACGATGGAGACAAGAAATACATAATTACGCAGTGGTGTATCCGTCCGCTCAACAATCCAGGCCTGAAGAAGGCCGCCTGAAATGGCGATAACAGCTGAGCCAAAAGCAAAAATCAGAGAATTAGCGAGATCTTCAAGTGTGTGACCTCCCTCGAGGAGGGCGGTATAATTTTCAAATGTAAAGACACCAAATGATCCGTCGGCTTCAGTCGTATAAAGGCTCGTTTTCAACAGATAGAAAATCGGCGGCACAACCAAACAGATCAAAATCGCCATTAATGAAAAGGTCCATGGCGAAATATGATCCTGGCTTCCGGCTTTCATACGAACCTGAGGAGAGCTTTCCATTCTTTAATCAGCCCTTTATCGCCGCCGGAAATATTTCTTCTGCAAATCAATCGATTTGGCGCGGCTCTGGAAGAGTTCTTCTTCCGACAAGAAATACATGTTCATGCCGTTTTTCGAAGGAACGATACGCGCCACGCTGGGTTCGATTTCGAGCGTGGGATCGGCTGGAAAATAGTCGGCCTTCTGAATGACGGCTTGGCCCTCTGGCGAAATCAGAAAATCCATCAAGAGAAGTGAAGCATGCGGATGGGGTGCTCCTTTGGCGAGCACCATGACGGATGCATTACCTAGAATGGGGTCCATGGGCTGCGAAGAGACTTGTGCGCCTTGCTTGGCACTGATGATGGGATGATGGAGGAAAACGTTCAATGCGATAGCATATTCGCCGGCCATGACCTTATTGACTACTTCGCGCGGGCTTGCCGTAATATTGGCAATGTCCTGTTTGCTAAGTTCGCGCAGATATTCGTCGGCTTTTTGTTCGCCCATATAGCCACGGATGAAGCTGATGAACATGGTGGCGCTGCCTGTCTCGGCTTCAGCCGTCCAGGCCATGCGGCCTTTCCATTTGGGGTCCAGCAAATCCTGATAGGTTTTCGGGATCTCGTTTTCGGGGACCAGTTTTGTATTATATCCCATGCCGAAATAGCTGACGCGTGTGGCCACCCAAAAACCTTTCGGATCGACCATTGTGGGAGGTAAGCGTGCAGAGCCTGGCAGCTTGAACTGTTCAAGCGCATTGGCGCGTAGCAAAGCTTCGGATACGCCGCCGCCCTCTACAACATCAACCACCATATTACGTGCACGGGCTTCAGCCAGCGCTTTGTTGATCAGGTCACGCGTGTCAGCGCGCCAGAATTCAGCTTCAATAAAAGGGTATTTTTTTTGAAAGGCTTCTTTCAGTGGCCGCAATGCCTGATTTTCAATCATGGCGGAATACATCACCACTTTGCCTTCTTTGCGCGCGCCTTCGACGAGCATGCGCTCCCGCTCCGAGCCTTGGAGCTGGATAAGATCTTTGATTTGCATCGTTTGCGCATTGGCAAAGCCTGCAAGTGTTGAGAGGCTGAGTGTGGCTGCTAGGAGAAACTTTTTCATATCGCGCAACGCCCCTTAAATGGTTTGCCAAGCGTCATGGATGGGCTGTACGCCACAGCCATTGTCTTTGGGAAGTTCTACATGCCCATCCTGAACTTCGAGCCCGGTGAAGGGATCGTCGTCCATGCGAGCAAATTCACCTAATTCGCAGGCATAATCGATCTCCGGGCAGCTTACGGCCAGATGCAATCCATGCGCATTCAGGAGGCGTGTTCCGACATGCGCGCCGACGCGATATTTGACGCCATAGGCAGCGCAAAGGCGCGCAGCGGCACGCGCATTACGCAAGCCACCAAGTTTGGGAATTTTCAGGCTGACAGCGTCGGCCAAGCGATCCTTCACAATGGTCGAAATTTCTTCGAGGGTTCCTGCTGCTTCGTCCGCTTCAATAAGCGCCGGCGATTCCCGCGTCACCAGAGCGAGGCCCTTCAAGTCAAAGCGATGAACGGGCTGTTCAAACAGATCGACGCGATAACGCGCCATGCGATCAATGGCGAGAATGGCTTCTTTGGGTGAATAGGATTGGTTGGCATCAATGGTGAGATGGGCGTTTTCGCCCACCCGTTCACGAACGGCTTTAACGCGAGCGACATCTTCATTGATATCACCATGAACTTTGATTTTGAAATATTGATAGCCTTCACGAAACAATTCTTCGGCCTTTGTGGCCATTTCGTCTGGCGGTTTGAGAGCGAGGATGCGAATGACGGGTACACGCTCGGTTCTTTTGCCGCCAAGTAATCCCCAAAGCGGCGTACCAAAAGCGCGTGCGACAAGATCATGCGCCGCGCATTCAATGGCTGCTTTGGCTTGAGGCGCGCCATGAAGTGAGCTTTCAAGTTTAAGAAGGAGGCCTTCCATATCGCGCGGGTCAAATTTTTTGAGAAGTGGCGCAAATCGTACAAATTCCACCGGCAAGCCTTCAAACGTGGAACCCATATGAGGAATGGCAGGGGCATAACCATAGCCATGGATACCGTCAGCGCTCAGGCGGATGGCATAGCCGCGCGCGGATGACACGGTCGCAAGGGCAAAAGCCCAGTCTTTGTCATGCAGTGGCATTTCGACTGGCATGATGCCGATTGCGTCGATACGCATCGTATCCCCCCATCCCTGATATTTTTCTTAAGGAATAGGCTACTTGGCATCTGACGCGTCGGCAACATGGGGTAGCGCGCTTTTACCCAAAATGGTGCCCAGTTGATGAGGCGTTGCTTGCAAGTGCGTCCTATGGGCGCGCTTTTGTTATTAGCTGGTTGTGCAGCCCTTATCAGCTGCTGTAGTCACCCCCGCGTGAGCCAGACGCGTAATGGGCAACCAGCAGAAACATTGGATCACCTCATGTGGTCCGGCCACACCGGTGCCACACCCTGATCAGGATTTTTGACTTTATCCTATTCCGGGATCCTCTCCGAAATAATCGCAATGAGCCGTCGTTCGAAGGCAATTTCGTCTTCGATTGATTTTTTATATTTCTTGTTCTTCGGGTCCTTCAGATCGGCCTCATAGATTTTGATG
>Ga0209400_1002714_pt1 | contig 13241 bp, 15 predicted proteins | sample M_130807_EF_Meta_FD_187313 | JGI IMG/M metagenome (GOLD analysis project Ga0209400, IMG submission 187313) | Freshwater microbial communities from Lake Montjoie, Canada to study carbon cycling - M_130807_EF_MetaG (SPAdes) (version 2) | ecosystem: Environmental > Aquatic > Freshwater > Lake... | reverse complement strand
GGATTACTTGCCGCCACGTGCGGTAATAATTTCTTGGGTCTGAATGACTTCACCCGTCTTATTACCCCATGCGTTACGTGTATAAGTCATGACTGCAGCGATATCACCATCAGGAATTACGCCAGCCCACTTTGGCATTGCACCCTTACCGTTAATGAGGATGTTGTATTGGCCTGCTTTAGGACCCAAGACCATTTTGCTGCCATCCAATGCTGGGAAAGCACCTGCACCCTTGCCATTTGCCTGGTGACAAGCAGCGCAGTTTGCTGCATACACTTTTGCACCGCGCTCTTTTTGCTCGTCCATGGTGTAAACCTTAGTTGGATCTTCGCCAGCGCCACCCATTTCTTTTTTCTTTTCAGCAACCCAAGCCGTGTAGTCCTCTTGTGAAACAACTCTCACAACAATAGGCATAAAAGCGTGCTGTGCTCCGCACAACTCAGAACATTGACCACGGAATGTGCCAATCGTTTCAGCTCTAAACCAAGTATCACGTACAAATCCTGGAATTGCGTCTTGCTTTACGCCAAACGCCGGAATGGTCCAAGCATGAATTACATCATTAGCTGTAGTAATCAAACGAATTTTTTTACCAACAGGGACAACCATTTCGTTATCCACTTCCATCAAATACGTATTTGATTTTGGTGCGAGATTGTTAATTGCTTCCCGTGAAGTTGACAAGGTTGATAAGAAGCTAATGCCCTCGCCTTCGCCCTTGATGTAGTCATAACCCCATTTCCACTGATAACCAGTAGTTTTAATGGTGATATCTGAATTCGTTGTATCTTTCATCGCCACAACTGTTTTCGTTGCGGGCAATGCCATACCAATGACGATCAAGAGCGGAATGACAGTCCAAATAATTTCAACTGTCGTACTCTCGTGAAAAGAGGCAGATTTGTGACCCAACGATTTGCGGTGCTTCAATATTGAGTAAAACATCACCCCGAATACGCCGACGAAAATTACTGCGCAGATCACCAACATCATCCAATGTAACCAGTGGATTTCTTGCATGATTTTGGTGGCGGGTGCAGGAAAGTTCAGCTGATATAAAGCTGGGCCACCAGGCATATTCTCTGTTGCCTGTGCAAAAGCAGTACCAAAGGCTGCTACTAAATAGAGCGATGCCCTAGTGACTTTTCCAAATAAATTCATCTTATTCTCTGTTTATTGACTTGAGCAAAGTGCTTAAATACCCTACAAAATGCTCAAAAATGCGGTTTTAAGCCATTACGTACTGCGATGATTATAGGGTTAATTGTGCACAACAACAAATCTGGATAAGCTAGTCTCATTCAATCTTGACAAAGCTTAAAATGATAGTAAGCACTTACACTTAAGCAGAATATTACCTAGTCTTGCGTCCAATTTGATTTGCATCGATGTAGGCAACGTTATCCTGGGCCTTGCTGAGCTGCTTTCCGATCACCCATGCATGTCCATAAACCACCTCTAAAGTTATTTTGTGGGGTAAAAAACCTTGTTTAGAGGCTTCAGATGCAGGCATTTGAAGTAATTTCAGCGCCTCCAGATCAACAAGCAGCAGTGCATCGGACTGGTAATCAAGACTGATAAATTCCATATCCATAACGGGATCAGAAAAACGCTCTCCTAAAAGCGCATCCCCCATATCGTGCATATCCCAAGGGCTTAATAAATTCTGCAATTGAAGGAGGTCGTGCTCAAGGGCGCGGAACTCCTTTCCAGTATCAGGCCCCAAATAACTAAATGTAATCAGACCGCCCTCTCGCAAAACACGCCAACACTCACGCAAGAAATGTCGTGGATCAGCCAAGTCCTGCAATAAAAGATTGCTAAATACTAAATCAACAGAATTGTCAGGAAGATTAAATTTACCTTTTGCCAAGTAATGAGCTAAGGGATTTGTATTTCCACGAAATAATGAGCGCCAATGCGATATTGCTTTTGAGCGCCACATTTCAAATCTTGAAATACCCTCTTCTGTAAAACTATGAATCTTTGCGTAGGGATAACGTTTTGCAAAAAATGAAAAATGCTTTCCCGGAAAATCTGGAGCGATTAATACGTCTTTAACATCGAGTTTGACGATATCGAGTTTTTGCAACATACGATCTGCAATTTCGTCTTGTAACCATCTGGTTGGCTGGGTCATTCGCTCAGTATACTCAGCGCCCTATGCGATTTCTAGAGAAGATTTTTCAATCCATTAACAGCCAAGTTTTACCAAGCGCTTGCATCGTATGCGAGCGCTATCAGCAACATTCTATTTGCGCACACTGTTTGGAATCTTTAAATATTAATGGCCTGCTCAATTACGAATGCTGCTATCAATGCGGTATCACCCTGAATACTGCAGAGCTCAAAGAACGGCGCTGTGAACAATGCAATCTTTATCCTCCGTATTTTGATGAGACATTTTGCCTAGATAGCTATGAAGGAGAGCTACAAAATGCGGTCCATCAACTGAAATATCAAAAGCGTTTGGCCTATGCGTATGGGCTTACAAATGCATGGAATCATGTTTTTTCAAAACAACTCAAAAATGTCAAGGCAAACTATCTTCTTCCTGTGCCACTAAGTACTCAAAAATTATCTGCGCGGGGCTTTAATCAAAGCTGGGAAATTGCACGCAGAATCACTTGTAATCCAAGCATTCAGAAACTACCTTACGCACTAAGACGTCATCACCATGAATTTCAACAGGCAGGAGGCAGACTTGCTGAGCGGTATTTAGCGATTGCGGGCATGTTTTATATAGATGATCATTTTATGGAAGTTCTGCAAGGCCAAAGCATCATCATTTTTGATGACGTCATGACAAGCGGAGCCACCCTTAATGAAATTGCGCGCATTCTGAAGGACAATGGTGCATCACACATCACTAATTGGGTTTTACTTAGAACAGTAAAAGTACCGTATGTTTAATATTGTTTTATTCGAACCAGAAATTCCGCCTAATACAGGCAATATCATTCGGCTCTGCGCTAACACTGGAGCAAAGCTTCATTTGATTGAGCCCTTGGGCTTTCCTATGGAAGATTCCAAACTACGCAGAGCAGGGCTTGACTACCATGAGTTCGCGAAAGTTAAGGTTCATGCTAATTGGGCAAAATTTCTAAAAGATGAACAGCCAGATCCACAACATCTTTTTGCTTTAACTACGAAAGGCAATGGGAAATTTCATGAGGGCAAATATAGCCCCAATGATTTCTTTGTTTTTGGCTCTGAGACCAAAGGGATTACTGAGGAAGTTCGTAATGCTATTCTAGAAAAGAATCGCATGCGCTTAGTAATGCAAGATAGCAGCCGCAGCTTGAACTTATCCAACTCTGTAGCGATTGTGGTGTATGAAGCCTGGCGCCAAAATGGCCTTGTAGGCGGCAAGTAAAAATTGAGTTGCTAGGCTGTACTAAGTTTCTATTTTTGGGTCACGACCCATTAACTTCTTCAATGCCTCTTGTGGCGAAAGTCTGCCGGCAAGCACCTCACCCATCATCGCAGTAATGGGCATCTCTACGCCCAAGCGTTTTGCCAAGTCCCCAACTGCCGCGGCACAAAGCACGCCTTCGGCAACATGGCCCAAGCCAGTCAATATTTCAGCCAAGGACTTGCCTGCAGCAAGCTCAAGGCCAACTCGACGGTTACGAGACAGGTCTCCGGTTGCCGTCAATATTAAGTCACCAACACCTGTAAGGCCCATACAGGTTTCTGATCTACCACCTGCTGCTTTTACTAAACGCATCATCTCGGCTAACCCACGCGTGAGGACTGCAGCGCGGGCATTTAAACCCAAATTTAAACCATCACCAATGCCAGCTGCAATTGCCAAAACGTTTTTAATGGCGCCGCCTAATTCCACGCCAATCAAATCGTCGCTTGAATAAATCCGCATATTGCCATGATGAAAAGCGGCTTGGACTGCCGTACATAAATTTACAGAAGTACTAGCAATCGTTAATGCACAGGGCATTCCAGAGCCCACCTCAGATGCAAAACTAGGGCCAGACAATGCGCCATAAGCATGGGAAATACCATGACTATGCAATTGATCTTCACGTTCAACTACTTGATGTGGCAGGAGCGCCGAAGCAGGCTCCAGCCCTTTGCAAAGCCAAATAATATTTAAAGGGTGCTCTGCAATTTTTAATACCTGAGCAATCGTTTCTGAGAGTGCAGCCATTGGTGTTGCTATTACTAATAAATCGTCAACAGATAGTCTTTTGATAGCGACTGAGAAGTTATTTTCTAAGGTAATGTTCTTGGGCAGCGGAATACCAGGCAAATAGGAGCGGTTCTCACCGCTCTTCTCAATATCCACTAACTGATCTTTACTACGAGACCATAAACATACATCCCCATCTTTGAGATGGCGTGCCGCTTGCGCAGCCATCGCGGTTCCCCAAGCTCCAGCACCAATCAGGGTCACTTTCATGATCTGTGTGCTCGCTATTGAGATTTAATGTGGAAGAACTATTTTGCTCTCATCAGCGGCACCACCCTCTTGGCCAGCTGCTTGTTGAGCTTGCATGAGGCGGTGCTCATACATGCCATGGAAATTGATCTCATTCAGATGAATTGGCTGGAAGCCTGCGCGGCTAATAATGTCAGCGATATTTGAACGAAGATATGGGTACAAAATGGTTGGGCAAGCAATACCCAACATTGGATCGATTTGTTGCGGTGGAATATTACTGAATTCAAAAATACCAGCTTGCTTAGCCTCAACCAAGAACAAAACTTTTGAATCGACTTTTGCAGTTACTGTAGAAATAACCTCGACCTCAAAAATATTATTACTTAATGGAGTAACCCCAATATCAATCTCTACCTGAACTTGAGGCTGAGCAACAACCGCCAAAATTTGTGGTGCATTAGGCTGTTCTAAGGAGAGATCTTTGAGGTAAATACGCTGAATCTGAAATCCAGGCTCTTTTGAATTATCAGCCTCTGCTTGAGGTACGGAAGATTGTTCAGTCATTGCTATCTTTCTTGACGAATAAATACATTAAACCAATAAAGGGTCCAGCTTACCCGCGCGATCTAAAGCCACGAGATCATCGTACCCACCAACGTGGGTCTCACCAATATAAATTTGTGGGACCGTACGACGACCTGTGCGAGCCATCATCAGTTCACGCTGCGCAGGATCACGATCAATCAAAATCTTTTCTAAATTGCTGACCCCTTTTTTGAGCAAGAGTTTTTCAGCCATTACGCAATATGGGCAAACTTGGGTGCTGTACATGAGAACTTGAGGCATAGATCTATTGCTTGACTAATGGAAGAGCGGCTTGTTTCCAAGCTTGAACGCCACCATCTAGGGTTCCAATTTCCTCAAAACCAAGTTTTTTAACCTCATTAATCGCCTTGCGAGAGTGGGCACCGGTTTCGCATACGAGCACCACTGGGTGCTTGCGGTCTAATTTTAGCTTCTCAATCGCAGCGGAAATATCGGCTGGGTTAATCAATTTAGCCCCCGGAAGTCGACCTGCTTTATATGCCTCTTCAGGGCGCAGATCCAAAACATAGGCCTTGCGACGATTAATCCAAATAGTGGCTTCGGTAGGCGACAAGCCTTTTCCGCTAATAAGCGTAGATAATGTAGGCAGGAAAAGCGCAGTGCCCGAAACTAACAGGAGGGCAATTAGCGCTAAATTATCAATTTGAGTAAGAAAGTTCATCATCGGATTATAGAATGGCTCTATGAAACAACTCGTCCTTATTCGTCATGGTGAATCCACCTGGAACCTTGAAAATCGCTTCACTGGCTGGGCAGACGTTGACTTAACCCCAAAAGGGGCCGAACAAGCCATGTCTGCTGGCGAAAGCCTCAAAAAAGCAGGCTATGAATTTGACGTAGCCTACACCTCAGTTTTAAGACGCGCTATTCGCACACTTTGGCATATTCAAGACACTATGGATTTAATGTGGCTTCCCGTGGTCCATAGCTGGAGATTAAATGAGCGTCATTATGGCGCCCTCACCGGTCTTAACAAAGCAGAAACTGCTTCTAAGTATGGAGACGAACAAGTCCATATCTGGCGTCGCTCATATGATGTGCGCCCTCCATTGCTAGAGCCTGGCAACGAGCTGAATCCTAAAAATGATCAACGCTATTCAAAACTCAATGCTGCTGATATTCCTTTGGGCGAGTGCCTCAAAGATAATGTCGAGCGCATACTTCCTTTGTGGAATGAATCTATTGCACCCGCGCTTAAAGCTGGTAAACGCGTACTGATAGTCGCGCATGGCAATAGTATTCGCTCTCTCATTAAATACTTAGATCAAATGTCTGACGAAGCCATTATGGAAGTCAATGTACCTAATGGCGTACCCCTTGTGTATCAGCTTGATGACAATCTCAAACCCATTCAACACTTTTATCTGAACTAGGATCAAAAAGAAACATGCGCCAATTTCTAAAGAATTTTGCTCTCATTGCAGTTGGTTTGATTGCTGGCATAGCAGCAACCATTCAACTATCAGCAACCGCCCAACAAGGTGCTCAGCTACCGCTCGACGAACTGCGTACGCTCTCAAATGTCTTTGCGCAAATCAAGCGTGAATACGTTGAACCGATCGAAGATAAGCAACTTTTAACAGATGCTGTCAAAGGGATGGTCAGCAGCCTCGATCCACATTCCACCTTTCTAGACAAAAAAGATTTTTCTGAGATGCAAGAAGCGACTTCAGGAAAATTTGCTGGTCTTGGAATTGAGATCACCTCCGAAGATGGCGTTGTTAAGGTTCTTAATCCGATTGAAGATAGCCCTGCTGCACGTGCTGGGTTACAAGCAGGTGACTTAATTACTCGCTTAGACGATAAGCCAGTTCGTGGCATGTCACTTGATAAAGCAGTGCGTACCATGCGCGGTACACCTGGTACTAAAATTACATTAACCGTATATCGTAAGAGTGAAGAGCGTAGCTTTCCAGTCACTATCACTCGTGCAGAAATTAAAGTGCAGTCTGTTAAAGCCAAGATTCTTGATAACGATATCGCGTGGGTTCGGGTAACTAGCTTTCAAGAGCGTACTGTTCCAGACCTTGCTAGAAAGTTAACGGACCTTGCCAATCAAAACCCAAAGCTCAAGGGCGTCATTCTTGACCTACGAAACAATGGTGGCGGCCTCCTGCAAGGCGCAGTTGGTGTTGCTGCGGCCTTCTTACCAGCCGATGTAGTGGTAGTTTCTACCAAAGGCCAGGCACCAGACTCCAAGCAAGTATTTAATGCCACACCAGCGATGTACCGCCTCAGCGAACCTGGCGATCCATTAGCGGGTGTACCAGAGATTTTCAAAAAATTACCAATGGTGGTGTTAGTCAATGCCTATTCAGCTTCTGCTTCTGAGATTGTTGCAGGCGCCCTACAAGACTACAAACGTGCAACCATTATTGGTAAGACGACCTTTGGTAAGGGTTCCGTACAAACCGTGCGCCCATTGACAAATGATTCTGCACTAAAGATCACCACCGCTTATTACTACACGCCGAGTGGAAAATCGATTCAGGCATTTGGTGTTAAACCGGATATCCCAGTTGATCAAAATAAAGATGGTGATCCAGACGATGTATTGATCACCCGTGAAATCGATAGTGAAAAACATCTGCGCAATAAACAATCTGCGGAAGATAAGCTCATTAAAGATCGAGAGAAACGTCGTCTTGAAGAGTTACAACGCATTGAAGAAAAGAATGCAAAGAAAACTTCCGAAGAAAAAGAAAAAGATAAGAATAAGAAGCCGCCTGAGCTTGGTAGTACAGATGACTTCATGCTCTCCCAGGCCCTTGCATTTATTAATGGCCAGCCGGTGAAGCGCTCTTCATCCAAGCTTGAGTAATGTACTGGTCTGCACATGAATGATGAGCAGTTACTTCGCTATTCAAGGCACTTACTCCTTGAGGAAATCGATGTTGCAGGCCAAGAAAAAATCTTAAGCTCTCATGCACTAGTCATTGGTGCTGGCGGACTAGGAAGTGCGGTAGCACCCTATCTCACTGCTGCTGGTATTGGTCACATTACTCTGATGGACCACGACCAAGTTGAGCTGACCAATCTACAGCGCCAAATCATGCACTGCGAAAAAAGTATTGGTAAGAGTAAGGTGAGTTCTGGAAAGCAATTTTTAGAACAGCTCAATACAGGCATTCAGATTGAAACCATTGAGGCCAAAGCAACAGTAGCGCTTCTGGATGAGTTACTTCCAAGTGTTGATATTGTTTTAGATTGCACTGATAACTTTGCAAGCCGCCATTTAATCAATGCGAGTTGCGTGAAACATCAAACCCCATTAGTTTCTGGATCAGCGCTCCGCTTTGATGGGCAAATTAGCGTTTTTGATCCACGCAATACAAAATCGCCTTGTTATGCCTGCATCTTCTCGCCAGATGACAGTTTTGAAGAAGTCAGCTGCTCTTCAATGGGAATCTTTTCACCGCTGGTAGGTATTATTGGTTCTATACAAGCAGCACAAGCAATACAAGTGCTTATCGGCTTTGGTGAGGCTTTAGTAGGTCGTATGATGCTTTGGAATGCTCGCACTACCCAGGTAGATGAATTCAAAATCTCTCGCAATCCCGAGTGTTCGGTTTGCGGCAAAGGCCATTAAGTCATTAAACGCTCTAGGGCTTTAGCTTGCTCGTCGGGCTCATAAGCCTTTAGTACTCTGGGGACGCGAGACTTTAATAAACCTACATTCGCCTTTAATATTTCGCGCTTGACCAACAGCAACTGACTAAAGTGCATTGAGAAATCAGTCAACCCCATCCCAAGCAATAACCGGGTTAGGGAGGGATCACCAGCCATCTCGCCACATACCGCAATTGGGATATTGGCACGTTTCGCTTGCTCAATAATATTTGCAAGCAAATGCAAAATTGCTGGATGCAATGGATCGTATAAGTGAGCTACGGCATGATCCGCTCGATCAATTGCTAAGGTGTACTGAATTAAATCGTTCGTACCAATTGATAAAAAATCAAAGCGATTGATAAACAGTGGCAAGACAAGAGCGGCAGCTGGGATTTCAATCATGGCGCCCACTTGAATATTGGGATTAAATGCCTGTCCACGTTGATGCAACTGCTGCTTGGCTTTTTCAATGAGGCGGAAAGTTTCATCAATCTCTTTGGCATGAGCCAACATCGGAATCATGATACGAGCCTGACCGTATGCAGAAGCCCGCAAAATTGCACGCAACTGGGTTAAAAATATTTCTGGCTCTGTCAAAGACCAGCGAATCGCCCGTAAACCCAATGGTGATAAGCCAGTTTGAGAGACGTCGCTGCCGCCAGCGCCCAATGCTTTATCAGCACCCACGTCAATTGTTCTGATGTTAACTGGCAAACCATGCATCAAATCTACCGCACGGCGATACTCTGAAAATTGTTGCTCTTCGTCTGGCAAGGCCTGCTTACGATCCATAAATAGAAACTCAGAGCGGAATAAACCAACCCCAACAGCCCCCAATTTCAATGCCTGAACCGCATCCTCGGGTAATTCAATATTGGCAAACAACTCAATCTCAACGCGATCAGCTGTTTCAGTCTTACTATGTTTGAGTTGCTTTAGCTTACGAGTCTCTTTTAAATCCAGAGTTTGTAGCTTTCGATATTCCTCAAGCAAATTCTCGTCTGGAGAAACGACTACGACGCCTTGTTCGCCATCTAAAACCAACCAATCGCCATGACGAATCATTTCGCTAGCATGACGGACTCCCACCACAGCAGGAATCTCCATGCTGCGCGCCACAATAGCAGTATGAGATGTCTTACCACCGAGATCTGTTACGAAGCCCGTAAAAGCAGAGTCCTTAAAGCGCAACATATCATGGGGAGCAATATCGTGAGCAACGATAATAGAATCAACACCAAGTTCACCAGGTGACATGATGTCAGCAGTATCTAGGGAATCCTTTTTCTGAGCATTTAAGGCCTTCACGACACGCTCAGCTACTTGTCGAATATCGCTGGCGCGCTCCTTTAAATAGGGATCTTCAATATCAGCAAACTGCTCTAGCAAGTCATTTAATTCAGTTGTCAAAGCCCAGGCAGCATTCATGCGTTGAGAGTGAATTAACTTTATTGGCTTTTCAGCCAAAGCAGGATCAGCAAGGATCATCCCATGTACATCTAAGAAAGCAGCCATCTCTTGGGGCGCATCTTTGGGCAAGCCTTTACGGAGTTGATTGAGCTCTTGGCGAACTTGCTCAAAAGCATCTAATAACTTCTGCGCCTCAGCTTCTTCCTTACCAGGCTCGACCAGATAATGGCTAACCTGTAGTGCTGCGCGTGAAATCAGTACCGCCTTGCCGATGGCAATGCCTTTGGATACCGGAATTCCGTGCAACGCAAAAGTCATGCTTACTCGCCTTCACCAAAGCGGTTATTGATTAACTCTGTCAAAGCTTGCATCGCTTCATCAGCTTCATCACCAACAGTCTCGAGTGTTACCGTGCTGCCGATACCAGCAGCCAACATCATGACTCCCATAATGCTTTTAGCATTGATTTGACGCCCATTGCGTGACAACAGTATTTCACATGGAAATTGGGCGGCCAATTGAGAAAGCTTGGCAGAGGCCCGGGCATGTAAACCTAATTTATTGATGATCTCGATTTCAGTTATTGGCATTGCGTATGAAACTCCTCAATTATTGTTCTGCAACTTTTGTACCAAGACGTAAGATTCCGTTTTGACCGCCAGCAAGGGCCTTTTGAGCCAGATCTTCTAACCCCTCTCCACGATGCGTAATGCAACGCATCAGCATGGGGAGATTTAAGCCTGCAAGCACTACAACTGGTGCACTTAATCCCGATAAAGGGCCAAGGGCTTCTAACTTAGAGGCTACATTAGCTGGGGTTGCGCCCATTACATCGGTCAAAATAAGAACGCCGTTACCAGCATTTACAGCATAAGCTGCTTTCATGACTCGATCAAAGCTCGCCTTAGTGTCCTCATAGGGAGGGATATCCACTGCTCTCACACGCTCTGGCGAAGCACCATAAGTATGTTCAGCAAATCCCAGCATTGCGCTAGCAACAGGTGTATGGGCAACAATGACAATTCCAACCATGTTATGACAATTCCTTCTCTAGTGCTTTTAAGAAAAACTGCGAAACATCAAACCCACTTTGCTCAGTAATTTCAACAAAACAAGTGGGGCTAGTAACATTAATTTCTGTAAGGTAGCCACCAATTAAGTCTAGTCCGACCAAAAATAAACCACGCTGATTCAAAATAGGCGCAAGTCTTTCTGCAATGTTCTTCTCAGCTTCAGTCAATGGCATCGCCACACCTTTGCCGCCAGCCGCCAAATTTCCACGGATCTCATTACCCTGAGGAATACGCGCCAAACTAAAAGGTACGACCTCGCCACCAATGAGTAAAACTCGTTTATCGCCTTGAGCTATTTCTGGCAAAAAGCGCTGCACCATTAGAGTTCTAGTACCATTTTCACCGAGGGTTTCAACAATACTGGCTAAATTTAAGCCGTCTGAACCAACACGGAAAACGCCCATTCCGCCCATACCATCTAAAGGCTTAATGACAATATCGCGATGTGTTTGATGAAATTTTTCAACTGCACTGAGCTCACGTGTAACTAGCGTTGGTGGAATCAGCTCTGAAAATTCAGTGATCGAGAGTTTTTCTGAGTGATCACGAACAGCCGCAGGATCATTCAATACTTTTGCACCCTGACGAGTTGCAGCAGATAACAACCAAGTGGTATTGAGGTACTCAATATCAAAAGGCGGATCAGTACGCATGAATACTGCAGAAAATGATTTCAGGGAACGAGACTCGATTGAACCAAGTTCAAACCAAGAAGTAGAGCTCGGCTTAATTACGAGAGTTTGACAATCTGCAACAACGAGATCATCTTTCCACAAAATATTACGGCTCTGGCAAAACCATAAATGATGACCTGCTTCTTGAGCGGCACGCATCATTGCCAAAGTAGAATCTTTTTTTACTTTAAAAGATTCGAGGGGATCGGCAATAAATAGAAAGTCCATATTCTTTTGGATTTATCAATCGGCTTCAGCATCAGGATCAGTCCGCTCAAGCTCTAATGAAGCCCCTAACAATGCTAGGCGCGCAACTACACCATATAAGTAGAAACGGTTTGGGGCAGCGCTACCTGGCTTAGCGTTCATATCGGGCATTGAGTTCTGTTCAAAAGCGAGTGGCACAAAATGCATACCAGGTGCATTCAGGTTTTCATCAGGACCACGATCCGTATGAACACGATAGAAACCGCCAATCACATAACGATCAATCATGTATACCACTGGCTCTGCTACCGCTTCGTTGACCTTCTCAAAGGTATATACGCCCTCTTGAATCAATACGTCGCTAACTGCCAAACCTTCTTTAACCACACTCATCTTATTACGGTCTTTACGGTTTAAGTCCTTAAGCTGGGAGGGATCGTTGACCACCATAATGCCCATACCATAGGTTCCAGCATCTGCCTTTACAACAACATATGGCTTATCTTTAATCCCATATTCACGATATTTTTTAGCAGTCTTTTTGAGGATTTGCTCTACTGAAGTCTGTAGCTCTTCCTCGCCCTTACGCTCATGGAAATTCACATTAGAGCAGCTTGTAAAGTAGGGATTAATCATCCAAGGATCGATATCCACCACCTTGGCAAACTTCTTAGCCACCTCTTCATAAGCTGCGAAGTGATTCGACTTACGACGGACATGCCAACCAGCATGCAAGCCAGGCAATAAATATTGCTCGTGCAAGTTTTCTAGAATTGGTGGAATGCCAGCAGATAAATCATTATTCAAGAGAATGGAGCATGGATCAAAATCTTTCAAACCCAAGCGTTGCTTTTTCAAGCCCAAACGAGAGAGAGGCTCCATCAAGAGACGGTTACCATCTGGCAAGTCAATCCAAGTTGGCTTTTTAATTTCTTCTGAAAAAGTACCCAAGCGAACATTCAGACCAGCTTGACGCAAGATAGACGAGAGACGCGCAATATTTTGCAAATAGAAAGTATTGCGAGTATGGCGCTCTGGAATTAACAATAAATTTTTAGCTTCTGGACAAATCTTCTCAATTGCAGCCATTGCGGCCTGAACTGCCAAAGGTAGCATCTGCGGAGAAAGATTGTTAAAGCCGCCCGGAAAAAGATTGGTATCAACTGGAGCCAGCTTAAAGCCTGAGTTACGTAAATCAACCGAGCAGTAGAACGGCGGGGTATGCTCTTGCCATTCCAGCCTGAACCAACGCTCAAT
>Ga0209400_1002713_pt1 | contig 13242 bp, 17 predicted proteins | sample M_130807_EF_Meta_FD_187313 | JGI IMG/M metagenome (GOLD analysis project Ga0209400, IMG submission 187313) | Freshwater microbial communities from Lake Montjoie, Canada to study carbon cycling - M_130807_EF_MetaG (SPAdes) (version 2) | ecosystem: Environmental > Aquatic > Freshwater > Lake... | reverse complement strand
CGCGTTCTGTGTTACCCGTTCGCCAAACTGGAAGAAGATGGCATTTCATACTGTAAAGCCGCTTGGAAGCCCGCCGCTGACGCTAAAGAGTGGCCGCGCGCTAGATTATGGAAGGGATTGGCTTGCGAGAACATCACGCAAGCAGTCGCCAATGATGTGCTGCGCTACGCGCTACGTCAGTTAGATAACGTAGTGCTCCACGTACACGACGAGATCGTCCTTGAGGACGGAGACCCGGACCTATTGCGCCGCGTCATGTGTACGTCGCCGCCGTGGGCGGCAGGACTGCCCCTAAAGGCAGAAGTTAAGCAAATGACCCGTTACGGTAAGTAACTAAATAAATTTTGAGTTAAAAAAAGCCCGCCGGGAAGGGCGGGCTTCAACAGGAGAAAAGCACATGGAACTGGTGGATCATATCATAGCCCTCGCGCCTGAGGGTGAAGTAGTTTTATTCACTAAACAAGTCGAGCGCGAGGGCGGGTACGCTTACCCTGCGTTTCGTAAGCCGCGCGGTGAGGGCGCTTGGTACGTCAACATCGGCTCGTTCATCGAGTCGCGCTTTGACGGCCAGCGGGTCAGCGCGGGTGCTGCGTTCTGTGAGAACGTGTGGTGCTTGGTTCTAGATGACGTCGGTACGAAGTCGAAAACGCCTACGATTCGCCCGACGTGGATCATTGAAACGTCGAAGGACAACTTTCAGTGGTGTTACGTATTCCGGCTAGACGATCAGCCCCACAAATCCGTCTATAGCGCGGCGATCAAGGCCATAGCAGCGGCGGGTTATACGGACCCCGGCGCTATCAATCCGGTCCGCAATATACGCATTCCCGGCTCGATCAATCTAAAGCCCGGGCGCGACCGTTTCGCCGCGCGCTTGGTTGAGTTCAACCCGTCGCGCGAGTTTAGTCTTGAAGAGATCTGCGGCGCTCTGTCGGTCGTCCCCGGCGCGGTCGAGACCACAACATTCCGTCCGGGTGTCCTAAAGGATGACGGGTCGGATGACGTTCTAGCGTGGCTTGTCGAGCGTAAGGAAGTCACACAAAAAGGCAATTCTGCGGGCTGGTGGGGCGTGATCTGCCCTAACAGCGCGGAACACTCAGACGGCAACCCAGAGGGCCGCTATATGCCCGCTTCGCGGGCGTATTGTTGTCTGCACTCGCATTGCACCGAGTGGGACTCCGCGCGGTTTCTAGCTTGGGTCGAGCAGGAGGGTGGGCCTAAACGGACCTATGGCCTACGTGACGAGCTTTTAGCGTCAGTCGTGAACGGCGCGTTGTCTAAGCTAACGCCTACGGAGATGTTTACAGATGACGCTAAAGCCGTGATCGCCCAGGTTGAGGCGCGTGAGCGGGCGCGGGTCGAGCGGTCGGATTGGTTCAAACGCTTCGCCTATGTGCAGTCGGACGACGCCTACTTCGACCTAGTTGACCGTGTGCTTATATCGCGTCGGGCGTTCGACGCGACCTATCGCGGGATCATGTGTCATTCGATGCACAATAACGGCGGCAAGGCCCGCATCATTAACCCGTCCCTATGGTTCGATGAGAACCGAACGGCCGCTGGCGGCCACATCCTGGCGGGCTTGACCTATGCGGCCGGTGAGTCGGTTCTAGCCGTGCGGGACAATCTACCCTATGCGAACCGTTGGGTCGACGCGCGGCCGACGCCTATGGCGGGGCCTATACAGGCATGGATCGACCATTGCCGCAAGCTCGTCCCAGTACAGTCGGAGCTAGACCATGTCTGGGACGTTATGGCCTATAAAGTGCAGAACCCGCGTGTGAAGATCAACCATGCAATCCTTCATGCGTCGGATGAGGGATCGGGTAAGGATACGATGTATGACCCGTTCATCTGGGCCGTCTGCGGGGACAATAAGCATAATTTAGGGTTAGTCGACAATGAATCGCTCACGTCCCAATGGGGCTATCAACTAGAGTCGGAGATTCTAGTTATCAACGAGCTAAAAGAGGCCCTCGCGGCTGATAGGCGCGTCTTGGCCAATAAACTCAAGCCTATCATCGCGGCCCCGCCTGAGGTTCTAGCCGTGAACAGGAAAGGATTGCATCCATATATGATGGCAAACCGGGGTTTCGTGCTCGCATTTTCTAACGACCTATTGCCTATTAGCATCAGCGCCCAGGATCGCCGTTGGTTCTGTATTTGGTCGCACGTGGGCCGCATGAGCGATTCTGACGGGGCCGCGATATGGCAATGGCTGAGAACGGGCGGGCGGGCGGCCGTAGCGGCTTGGTTGCACGCGCGCGACGTCTCGCGCTTCAATCCTGGGGCCGCTCCGCCTATGACGGAATTTAAACAAACTATGACTGAGAATTCGTTATCGGGCGCGGAGAGTTATATCCTTGAATTGATGAAGCATCGAAAGGGTGTTTTCACGCGTGGCGTAATCGCGGCCCCGTTACAGGCCGTTTTGGACGATCTAGCGCGTAGCGCGCCCGCTGGCTTGAAACTGTATCAGCAAGCGTTATTGCAAGCGATCAAGGAAGCCGGGTGGATCGACTGTGGGCGCGTCGCTGCGCGCGGGTTAGAATCGAAGCGACACGTGTATTGCGCGCCCGATCTAGCGGCCGTGGGCGCGTCCACGCTGCGTCGGATGGTAGAGCCGGACTATCAACCGAACCCGCAATGAGAAACGGCCCTTTCGGGCCGCTCTCATAAGTCTAAGATGATCACTAGGATCGCGGCCAAAACGGCCGCGATGACTAGCGACACAATGCGCCGATTAGAGCTTCAAACAGTATGATTGTGGTAACGACAATCCAACCAATAAGCGCGCCTGTTGCGAGGGTTTCGAGTTTCATTGTGCGCTCCGCTTTTTTGGCAAGCATACGAACACGGTCGACCCATCGGGTAAGTCGCCTGACGCTAATTCAAAATCCCAGCCGAGCTTGTCAAGTAACGCGCGCGCAGCCTTTTCGTGGCGCTCATATAGATTTAGTTCGTGCGGGAAAGGGATTGTGACGTTACCAGCGCTGGCGCTTGCCTTGATACGCGCGCCCTTAATATTGGTTGGTCCGATATATTTAGTGACGATTGCTTGCATGATGTTTTCCTCAGAATGTTTCGAGTGTCCAGGCGGGCGCAACGTAGGCGGTCAACCCTTCCGGATCACGATAGGGCATCAGGCATCCAAAAAAGTCAGGTTCCTGGAGCGTAACGGCCGCGCATGACGTCCCGTTATGCCAGATTTTAGGGGCCCATGTTTTCCCGAATAACTTGTTAGCGGCCGCAAACTTTGCCAATACGGCCGGGTTTATCTGAGCGGGTTCTCCTGAGCATTTTTGCGGGATAACGCGCGGAATATCGGGAAACTTGCCGTCGACGGCCGCCCATCCAATTGTCATGCCACCCACTACGCTAATCGTACCCTTCAACCCGTCGTCAGTTTCGATGACGGCCGCGTCGAGTTTATTCTTGGCCGGTTTGAGCATTTTGATGACGTCGAACGGTAGCAGAATCGTTACCTTGTCGCTGACTTCGTTTTCCGCGCGCAGTGTGCGGTGAATGCCCAAGCAATGCCCGTCAGTCGCGGTTAAGATTGTGCGGTTTTGATCCGCTTCGACCCGAACCGTGTTCAGATAATAGCGAATATCTTGATCAGCGCTGAATTGTGAAATTGCGCGCAGCGCTGAAAGTTTGACGTTGATTTTCATTTAGTGTAGTCCAGGTTACCGGGTCAAAACGCCCGCCAATGCGCGCAGTGTGACGCGCGCATGAGCTGGAATTTTAGGCCGCTACAGTTTCACGTTCGCGCCGTGAATCCTCATAGAGTCGACACAATTTTGCAATTTCGTCGACGTCAGCGTGTACGTTGTCGCTGTACCCGTCGCAACATTCGCTCCACACTCCGTCGACGTCATCGTGCATCAGCTGGACGCAAGCGTGGAGCTTCCACGCTTTCCCGACGCCAGCTAACGAGTGGAGCATTTTTCGATAGGCCGCATGAGCGGGATACTTGGCAAGAAAATCGCGTTGATGCTCGACCGCTTTTTGATAAACGTCGACAATATCAGCGCCCGGTTTAACTTTACCGGCCATCTTCCATCCGAACCCGTGGTTTTTCATAACCGTCCCATCCGAACGATAGGATTTTACGTAATCAACGTAAACCAAGCGCCCAATTTCGGTTCCGTGTTTCGAGAGTGTTGCCATTGTATGTTCTCCTGAGTTGTTAGCGTCGCGGTTTGCGTCGCCATGTGTGTACTTTACGCGCGCGATCTTGCCTTGTCAACAACTTTTTGACTAGGGGAAACCCTAAGTTGAGAGTGTGGACACAATGTTAGCGTTTTGTTGGCGTTTTTTGGCGTGCGAGTGTCCACACTTTTTGGCTTAACCACGCGGGTTTGCGGCCTGTACCCGGATGTTAACTAGTCTACTTTTGAAAAAATTTGAGTTTATATATATATGGGAATTTGGCGGGCGACGGCCACGAAAATCCGCGCGCATTTTCCCAGCGCAATTTTTTACCCGGTCAAAAACCGCTCACATGTGGGTACACGCTCACACACTAAAAAATAGAACGATTTTTGTAGGCCGCTCACATGCGGGTACATACCACTCCACTTTATAACGGTTTTTTAAGACGCTCACATGTGGGTACAAGTGGGTACACATCGGGGGCGCACATCGGGGGCGCACATCGGGTGCACATCGGGGGCGCACCGGGGGCGCACCGGGGGCGCACGGCCGCATCGACCCGTGTGGACACGGCAAACAGGCGGGTACACGAGGGGGCCGGGTAGGGCCGGCGGCCGGGCCGGTCACGTAAACGCACCCCCCACAAACATTTTTTAAAATTTTTTTTGTTACACTTCAGCTATGTTCAAATCTTTGCCACTAACTGTCAGAAATGTTCAGGCAACCGAAGCGCGTCTTCAGTCCATCTACGACGCGGCGAAGTTAGGTCTGAAAGGTGATTCGCTGGCGCTGGCGGCTGGTATGCTGCCCGCTGAGTATCGGCAACTGTGTCAGCTAGATCCGTTAGCGGAAATGGCTGAACAAAAAGGCCGCGCTGACAATGAAAGAGAGATCTCCCAGGTTCTTAATAGCGCGGCGTTAGGTGGCGACGCCAAGGCCGCGTTAGAGATCCTGCGTCACCGGCACGAGTGGACGGCCAAGCAGGAAGTTAGTGTTGATGTGTATCAACGGATCAGCATCACACAGGCGCTAGAAGCCGCGCAAACCAGAGTGCTAGAAAATGCAAAAAACGATCTATACATCAGCCGAAGAGCAGACGTTGATGACGCGGTTGTGGTCACCCGCAATAGCGAACGATCCTGAAGCGTTTGTACTGTTCGCGTTTCCTTGGGGTCAACCCAACACACCGTTAGCTAAGTTTAGCGGGCCGCGCAAATGGCAGCGCGAGATACTGCGTGACATTACCAAGCACATCAAAGTTAACGAGGGTAAGGTCAACATGGACACGCTGCGCGAGGCGGTGTCCAGCGGACGGGGTATTGGTAAGTCGGCGTTAGTAAGTTGGCTGATATTGTGGATGTTATCTACGCGGATCGGCTCGACGGTTATTGTGAGTGCCAACAGCGAAGCGCAGTTAAGGTCGGTCACTTGGGGTGAACTAACCAAGTGGCAGGCGATGATCATCAACTCCCATTGGTGGGAGATCAGCGCGACTAAGATCGTACCGGCGCAATGGCTGACCGAACTGGTCGAGCGCGACTTAAAGAAGGGTACGCGCTACTGGGCGGCAGAGGGCAAGCTGTGGAGCGAAGAGAACCCCGACGCCTACGCGGGGGTACACAACCACGACGGAATGATGTTGATCTTTGATGAGGCGTCAGGTATTGCCGACGCGATCTGGTCAGTCGGCGCGGGCTTCTTTACAGAGAACATTCTGGACCGTTATTGGTTTGCGTTTAGCAATCCCAGAAGAAACAGCGGATACTTCTTCGAGACGTTTAACAGTAAGCGTGACTTCTGGCAGACGCGCCAGATAGATGCGCGCACGGTCGAGGGGACAGACAAGCAGGTCTACGAGCAGATCATCGCGGAGTACGGCGAGGATTCGATCCAGGCGCGCGTTGAGGTGTACGGCGACTTCCCAAGCGCGGGCGAAGATCAGTTCATCTCGCCGATGGTGGTCGAGGACGCATTTAAGCGGCCTAAGTACAAGGACGAGACCGCGCCTATAGTGATAGGAGTCGATCCGGCCAGAGGTGGACTGGACTCGACAGTCATCGTTGTCAGACGCGGGCGTGACATTGTGGCGATCAAGCGGTACAAGGGCGAGGATACGATGTCAATTGTCGGTCGCGTGATTGACGCGATTGACGAATACAAACCAACGCTAACTGTAATAGACGAAGGCGGTTTGGGCTACGGTATACTTGACAGGCTAAACGAGCAACGGTATAAGGTGCGAGGGGTGAACTTTGGTTGGAAAGCCAAGAACCCCGTAATGTGGGGCAACAAGCGGGCTGAGATGTGGGGCGCGATGCGTGAGTGGTTAAAGACCGCCAGCATCCCGCAGGACAAGATGCTCAAGGATGATTTGGTTGGGCCGATGAAAAAGCCCAACTCGGCGGGTACGATCTTTCTGGAAGGCAAGAAAGAGATGAAGTCTAGAGGGTTGGCATCACCTGACGCAGCCGACGCGCTGGCGGTGACTTTTGCCTATCCTGTAGCGCACCGTGAGTACACAGAAAAAGCGCGTACGATTGTTTCCAATAGGGCTACAATGTCTGGATCTTGGATGGGTGCATAAATGCTAAAGAAGTCTGCTTCTCCTAAAGCGTTCAAAGAAAACATCAAGACTGAAGTAAAGGCCGGTAAGCCGGTCAAGCAAGCAGTCGCAATTGCATATGCAACCAAACGCGCGGCGGCAAAGAAATGAAGCCCGGACTCTACGCTAATATCCACGCCAAACAAGAACGCATCAAAGCTGGTTCTGGCGAGAAGATGCGTAAACCCGGAACTCCCGGAGCGCCAACCGCTAAAGACTTCAAAGAGTCTGCAAAGACTGCCAAGAAGAAATGAAGAAAGGCGTGTCGCTATCGGTTGGGCGCGGCGAGAAGTTGCCAGTTAAACAGGGCGCTGGACTGACCGCTAAAGGGCGTGAGAAGTACAACGCCGCGACTGGTAGTAATTTGAAAGCACCAGCGCCTAACCCAAAGACGGAAGCCGATAAGGGCAGGAAGTCTAGCTTTTGCGCTAGAATGGAAGGCGTTGTAGCCCACGCCAAAGGCGATGCGGAACGGGCTAAAGCGTCACTTAAACGCTGGAAGTGTTAATGGCTGATTACACCGGGATTAACGCTGTTGGGAACGTCGCATTGGGTGGCAAACCACTCAAGAGCGACTCGGATGTGCTGTCCACGGCGCGAGATCGCTTGTCGATGGCAATCTCGGCGTACTCGGAATCGCGTGAAGATGAGTTAGACGACCTGCGTTTTTACGCTGGATCGCCAGATAACCAATGGCAATGGCCCGCAGATGTGCTGGCGACTCGTGGTGCGGTGCAGGGCCAGACGATTAACGCGCGGCCATGCCTGACGATTAACAAGCTGCCGCAGCACGTTCACCAGATTACCAACGACCAGCGCCAGAACCGGCCTAGTGTTAAGGTCATTCCGGTAGATGACAACGCCGATGTTGAGGTTGCCGAGATTTTTAACGGCATGATCCGGCATATCGAGTACATCTCGGATGCCGATGTGGCCTACGATACGGCTTGCGAAAACCAAGTTGCGTATGGCGAAGGGTACATTCGGATTCTGACCGAGTATTGCGACGACGATACGTTTGACCAAGATATTAAGATCGCCCGTGTACGCAATAGCTTCAGCGTCTACATGGACCCGTTGATTCAAGACCCCTGCGGCAGCGATGCTGAGTGGTGTTTTATTACCGAGGACTTGTCTAAAGCCGAATATGCACGGTTGTTTCCTAACGCATCGCCATTGTCTACCCTTGAGACGCTGGGTGTAGGGGACCAGAACCTAAGTCAATGGCTAAATACGGACACGATCCGTATCGCTGAGTATTTTTACTGCGAATATGACACGCAGACGTTGAATTTGTACCCCGGCAACGTGACTGCGTTCCAAGGAACGCCGGAAGATAAAGAGTTGCGGGCGGTTTACGGTAAACCGAAGAAATCGCGCCAAGCGGATCGCAAGAAGATTTGCTGGACAAAGATAAACGGCTACGAAATTCTTGAAAAGCAGGAATGGGCCGGTAGTTGTATCCCTGTTGTGCGGGTAATTGGCAACGAATACGAAGTTGAAGGGCGCATTTACATCAGTGGGCTGGTGCGTAACGCCAAAGATGCCCAACGGATGTACAACTATTGGACTAGCCAAGAGGCAGAGATGCTGGCGCTGGCTCCAAAGGCCCCGTTTATTGGTTATGGCGGTCAGTTTGAGGGGTATGAGACCCAATGGAAGACCGCAAACACGAATAACTGGCCTTATTTAGAGGTCAACCCGGATGTAACGGACGGTCAAGGCGCAATATTGCCGCTGCCCCAACGGGCGCAGCCGCCAATGGCTTCATCTGGCCTGTTGCAAGCTAAAGTTGGTGCTTCCGAGGACATTAAGTCTTCAACGGGGCAGTACAACGCCTCGTTGGGTATGACATCTAACGAGCGTTCCGGCAGGGCTATCTTGGCTCGCCAGCGTGAGGGCGATGTTGGAACTTATCACTACCAAGACAACCTAGCACGGGCTGTACGGCACATTGGTCGGCAATGTGTTCAGTTGATCCCCAAGATTTACGACACGCAGCGCATCGCCCGCATTATCGGGATTGATGGCGAGACAAAGATGGTCAAGATTGACCCGATGCAAGCCGAGCCGGTGCGTAAGATTCAGAACCAAGAAGGTATTGTGATCGACAAGATCTACAATCCAAGTGTTGGCAAGTACGACGTAGTGGTTGCAACTGGTCCGGGCTACGCCACCAAGCGCCAAGAGGCACTTGAGGCGATGGCGCAACTGTTGCAGGGCAATCCACAACTTTGGTCAGTCGCTGGCGACTTGTTTGTTAAGAACATGGACTGGCCTGGGGCGCAAGAAATGGCAAAACGGTTTGCCAAGACGATTGACCCCAAACTCATGGGTGATGCCGAGGATAATCCGGCTCTGCAAGCAGCGCAGCAGCAGATGCAAGCGATGGCGGCAGAGTTGGATCAGTTGCACCAGATGTTGCAGAATGTCGGCAAGTCGATGGAAGCGCAGGACATGGAGCGTAAAGACTTTGAGGCGCAGATTAAGGCGTACCAAGCTGAGACGCAACGTATTAGCGCCGTTCAGTCGGGTATGACCGAAGAACAGATTCAAGATATTGCGATGGGCGTAGTGGCTGCGGCAATGGAATCGCAGAGTATGCTGATGCCTGAGATGCGTGAAGAACCTGCGGCGATGGATATGACACCCGAAGGTATGCAACTATGAAAGCCGCCGATTTTATGGGGATGTTATTCTTGGGGCGTGATGTATCCCATAGCGTACATCTGAACACCCGCAGTTACAGCAAGCACAAAGCGCTACAAAAGTTCTACGAACTGATTATTGAAGCGGCAGATGATTTTGCCGAAGCGTACCAGGGTCGGCACGGTCTGATTGGGCCAATTACGTTGATGACGGCCAAGAAAACGACTAATATTGTGGAATTTTTGGAAGAGCAACTGAAGGAAATTGAGGCTTGTCGGTACGAGGTTGTGGGGAAGACGGATATGTCTTTGCAGCAATTGATCGACAACATTATTGAAATTTATCTGAGAACCCTCTACAAACTGCGCTTTTTGGCGTGAGGTAATTATGGCTGCGACTTATAAGTATCTAACCGCAACGGCCAACGTCAAGCCGATGGCGGGTAAGCTCAAGGGCATCTTTGTGTCTGCGGCCAGTTCAACGCCAACGATTACGGTGTACAACAGCGCCGCTGCTACCACGGCAGACACGTTGATCGGTGTGTTTACGCCAACTGGTGCTACCAGCTACGTGTTTACCGGCGACGAGGGTGGTGTGTACTTTAGCTCTGGTCTGTACATTGTGATCAGCGGAACTGTTACTGCAACGGTGTTTTTCGAGTAAAGCATGGCAAATACCACGATTTCGGCACTACCGTCAGCGACTACCCCGCTTGCGGGTACTGAGGTTGTTCCGATTGTCCAGAGCGGCGTAACTAAGAAAGTTGCGGTTAGTGCAATTGGTAATTCAGTCACTTCCGTGGGAGTTACGTCTCCAGTTACCAATACTGGGACTTCAGCCGCGCCGGTGATTGCAGTTAATGCGTCTAGCGCAAATACGGTCAATTATCTTGTTCAACGTGACGCTAGCGGAAACTTTAGCGCCAGTACAATTTCGGCAACGCAATACACGGTTGGCGCTAACTATTATCTGACTTTTTCTGGTGCAAACCCACTACAAGCGTGGGCGTCAACCAGTTACCAGTCTTACGACAGAACGATTGATCAGTACAACTTTGTGGTTTCTGGCAATGGTGTTTTTGCCCTAAACAATACTGCTGTTCAGTCGTACAAACCAATTCGTATCCAAGGATCAACCTCGGGATATGTTGGTCTTGCTGCTCCGGCAACTGCCGGCAGTACGACGTATACTTGGCCTTCAGCTCCTATTGCCAGTTATTATTTGCAAACTGATGGGACGGGTACTCTTTCTTGGGCTGCGGCTTCAGGCGGCGGGGGAAGCCCTAATCTTGATGGCGGCACACCATCTTCCAGTTATGCTGCCATATCGCCAATTAACGGGGGGACACCGTAATGCCGGTGCAAATTCAGATTAGAAACGGTACTGCCGCTCAATGGACAAGTGCCAATCCAACGCTTGCCGCTGGCGAAGTTGGAATTGAAACCGACACCAAAAAACAAAAATTTGGTGATGGTACAACTGCTTGGAACTCTCTTGGTTATGCTGGCGGGACTGGCACAGTTACTTCGGTTGGCGGCACAGGCACAGTTAACGGCATTACGCTAACTGGTACGGTTACTAGCACAGGCAATTTGACGCTTGGCGGCACGTTGTCTAACGTTAATCTTACAAGCCAAGTCACCGGCAATTTGCCGGTTGGAAACCTGAATAGCGGAACGTCAGCATCTAGCACGACGTTTTGGAGGGGCGACGGCACTTGGGCGACACCTTCTGGCGGTGGTGGTTCTGGAACGGTTACATCGGTCGCACAATCGTTCACCGGCGGTCTAATTTCGGTTGCTGGGTCTCCGATCACAACGTCTGGCACGTTGGCGCTGACCGTTGCAGGAACTAGCGGCGGCGTTCCTTATTTCTCAGGCACAAACACTTGGGCAAGCTCGGCGGCATTGGCATCAAATGCTCTGGTTGTTGGCGGCGGCGCGGGCGCTGCCCCATCAACAGTAACAACCGGAACTGGCGTCGTAACTGCCCTGGGCGTTAATACCGGCTCCGCTGGCGCTTTTGTTGTTAACGGTGGGGATCTTGGCACTCCGTCTGCTGGTGTTGTCACTAACCTGACAGGGACGGCATCGATCAATATCAACGGGACCGTCGGCGCAACAACTGCTAACACTGGTGCATTTACAACTCTTTCTGCAAGTTCAACAGTTAGCGGAACGGGATTTAGTACTTACTTAGCCTCTCCTCCTGCAATTGGAGGCACAGCGGCAGCAGCGGGAACGTTTACAACTGGAACTTTTAATACATCAACTGTCCACAAAGGTGCGACTAGCGGGACAATCACAATTTCTGCACCTGCTACTGCTGGCACTCAGTCTTATACGCTTCCTACGGCGGTTCCTGCTGCAAACGGCTACGCGCTAACCAGCACGACCGGCGGCACGATGTCATGGTCGGCGATTACTGCGAGTGCTGGCGGTTCGACAACCCAGGTGCAGTACAACAACGCGGGTGCGTTGGGTGGAATTTCAGGGTTTACGACCGATGGAACGAGAGTAACTGCTTCGACAACGATTGGTGTTGGCGGGGCAACGCCTAGCACGAGCGGGTCTGGTATTACGTTCCCTGCAACTCAATCTCAATCATCAAATGCAAATACGCTTGATGATTACGAAGAAGGAACTTGGACTCCAACTTTAGGTGGGACAACGACTTATAGCAAACAATTTGGAAAATATACAAAAGTTGGCAGGCTGGTAACAATTGCGTTTGAATTAAATATAACAGCAATAGGAACCGGCAGCACTACTACCGTTGATGGGCTGCCGTTTACTGGGACTGGAGGTGATGCGTTTATAGGAGCGACTTATTGGGATGGTATATCTTCAGCAAGAACTCTTGTAAATTCTCAATATACAGGTTCAACAACTTTTTATTTCGTTGGCCCGGCTGCTGCATCAACGAGTTCGGCTAACGTAATTGCTATTTTTGCCAACGGGACAATTATTCGCGGAACATTTACTTATTTCGAGGCTTAACTACACCGGATTAGTGTAGTCGGATATTTTTTAAAAGGAAATTATTATGTCACTTACCAAATCAACCGTTGTTGACCAAATCACCGTCACCGAGAACGGTGTCGTTCTGTATCGAGAAGCTACGCGAATTTTTGAGGACGGCGTTGAACTCAGCAAAACATATCATCGATCAAGCCTGACTCCGGGTAAAGACATCAGCGCAGTTCCAGCAAATGTGCAGGCAATCTGTAACGCAGCGTGGACTCCGGAAGTTGTTGCAGCATTCCAAGCGGCTCAGGCAAATGGATAAAGCGCATTTGTCAATCAATCTGCTCAACGCGATATTGCAGTATCTCGGCCAGCGCCCATATGCTGAGGTTGTTGGTCTGATCAAGGCGATTGAACAGGAAGCGAAAGAACAGGTTGCAGAACCATCTGAATAATGTAATATAACCGTACCGGCGCGGATCACCGGGGAATCTCAGGATTCAAAATGTCCGAAGAAGTAGTAGCGATTGAAGCGGAAGTAGCGCCCGCGCCGGAACTGGAAGCCACGGCGGCTCCAGAACCAGTAGATACGCCGGAAGTTGCGACCAAGACCTTCACACAAGAGGAACTTGATGCAGCAATCCAAAAACGTCTCGCAAGAGAACAGCGAAAGTGGGAGCGTGAGCGTCAAGCACCGCCGCCAGTTGCCGTTGATGTCCCGCCAGCAGATCAGTTTGATTCGGTTGATGCGTATGCAGAAGCCAAAGCGATCAAGCTAATTGAGCAGCGCGAACAGCATCGTCAACAGACGGAGATTCTTGAGGCATATCACGAACGTGAAGAAGAGGCTCGGACCAAGTACGATGA
>Ga0209400_1002709_pt1 | contig 13260 bp, 18 predicted proteins | sample M_130807_EF_Meta_FD_187313 | JGI IMG/M metagenome (GOLD analysis project Ga0209400, IMG submission 187313) | Freshwater microbial communities from Lake Montjoie, Canada to study carbon cycling - M_130807_EF_MetaG (SPAdes) (version 2) | ecosystem: Environmental > Aquatic > Freshwater > Lake... | reverse complement strand
TTTTTAATTAACCAATCTTCAACATTAGGTATTCGTATTAAGAATTCCAATTCTGTATGATAACAAAATATCTCTTCTTCAATTAAAGTGTATCTTAATTTTTGGTTCATTATTTTTAAATGCGTTGATTCGTGAACTAAAATTGCTGCAATATTATTAATACTACTGTGTTTCATATCTTTCTGCGTTATCAATATTGTTTGACTATCTTCAACAGTTGAGAAACTACCAGTCCAAAATGAAACCTTCTTACAGTTTGTTAAAATTTTACCATAATTAATGGAATCATACTTTTTGACAACTTGTAATGCGGAGTCAACCCTTAGTTTCCAGTTATCGCCAACATCATCAATTACCATTTGGGAATGTCCAAATATTGGTAATAAAAATATAACATATAATAACCACTTCATGTTAATGTTAAATATACACTAACAGAATACTAATGACTATGTAGTCATATTTATAGGTAATTACCAAGATGCAAATGAAAAAAATTATTTTATCATTAACGCTGCTTTGCGCTTCGCTGGTGAGTTACGCGCAAACATGTCCGACACCGTCTACGACGGCTGCTCACGTGACATTAGATTCAACTTACCAAACAGGTACCTATAGGTCTGGAAAAACAAACATAGGATTGTGTTGGTACAACAACACCTCAACAAACATTACGGCAACACAGTTTAGAGTATTCTACGATAAAACTGCGTTTGCTAAGGTTGATACTGTTACTTCGTTGAATACGTCGTTCACACAGTATCTTCAGTATGTGGACAATCCAACAGGTGGATATGTAACAATTACTTTAACGTACACAGGTACTAACAGTAGTTTTACATTACCAAATGGAAAAATGTTTCAGGTTACTTTGAAACATTCGTCAGTGCTTGCTACAACATACTTCACCCCTACCGATATGACATTTGGTGGAACCCCAACTTTTCCTCAGTTATCAACGACTCAGGCAGGTGCTGACTATTCGTTAACACTTAAAAACTTTGGTGGTGTTTTCAAACCTCAGGTTATGTCATTTAAGGGTAAGTTTGTAAACGTTACTGGAACTACATCTAAAAGACTAACAGTATCATTAGAGAAGAAATTAAAAACATCTTCAACATGGTCATATGTTAAAGACACCATTACTAACAGTTTGGGTAAATTCTTCTTTAACAGTGTACCTATTGATACAACAGTTTGGGACGTTAGAATTGCGGTTAAAGGTGATACTATGGGTGTTGGAGCAATTGTTTCTACATCAGACGCACAAAGAATCAACCAATATGTTTTGGGAACCCAAACAATGACTGGTTTTGATTACTACTCATCTGACGTAAACGGAGACAATACAGTTTCAATCTCTGACGTTTATGGTGTTTACGCAAGAGTATCAGGTAGATTTACAACTTGGTCAAATAGTGTTAAAGATGTTAAATTCTTCACAGCTTCTCAATACGGCACTATTAACGGTTCAAGTACAAACTACACAAGTACAATTGCTGGTGTAACAAACTTCACTTACCAAATCATCGCAGGTCAACCTGACTCTGTGACTTACTACGTTGTGTGTCCTGGTGATGCTAACGGAACAGGTTACAACAGAGCTCGTATGACACCGATTGAAATTGTTAACCCTAACAATGCAAACAAACATATCATTGATGTAACAACGTCGTATGATAACATTTTGGAATCAATTGAGGTTAACTTTCCAACTTTGGGTGTTGACGCTGGTGATGTGGTTAATATCCCTGTAAAATTAAAGACAGGTGGTATTGATTTGGGTTCATTACAAATTTGTATGAAATACGACTCAACCCTTTTAACGTTTAAAGGTGTTAAGAATGAATTGAAAACCTCTTATTGGATTTCTTTCATCAACACATCAAACAACATGGTTGAATGGGGTGGATATGACCCATCAAATAACCAACACTTGGTTAAAGATGGTGATATGTTTTTCACATTACAATTTGAGTCTAAAAAACCACAAAACGACTGGGGTAAAAGTCCTTTATACGTTCAAAGAAAATTTGCAGGTAACTCATTGGCAACTGATTTAAATATCACACCAACTGACGGTATTATTCAAGTTTTCAGAATGGGTAACGGTACAAACAATTTCAAAGATATGATTTTATATCCTAACCCATTTGAGGGTGATGTAACAATCGGTTTTAAAATTTACGAAGAAGGTAAAAACATTATTGGTATTTATGATGTAAATGGAAAACAACAAATGGAAATTGTACCAAACCAAACAAATATTGGAATTTATTCAAATACAGTTGATTTGAGTTTTTTACCACCAGGAACTTACTTGGCGGTTTTAAGAAACGAAGAAAAAACAACAACAAAAAAAGCTGTTAAAACTAATTAACACACAACAGTTAAAACTAACAAATAAACTTGGGGGTCACTGACCCCCATAAGCCGAAAAAAATAAATAAACTAAAATAAAAATAAAAACAAAATGAGTGAAGAAACACAAGAAACAGAAAGTACTTGGTCAGGTTTAAAGAAAACCATTATCGGTACAATCGCAACAGCAGTTACGGCTGGTGGTGCATGGTTCACAACAACACTATTCGGTGGTGGTGATGACGAAGAAAAACCAAAAACAGAACAAGCTGCGGCAGCTCCTGTTATTAACTTAAGTGTTGACAATTCGTCAAAGAACACAGCTGGCGGTGGTGGAACAACTACAGTTATCAAAGAAAAAACTGTTGTAGAAAAACAAGCTGCACCTGCAGAATCTAAACCAGCAAAGAAAAGCGAAACTGAAGATGCGCCTTGGTAATATACTAGTTGGTTTAACTCTATTTTTTGCAAGTTGTGCATCAACACAACCGTTAAAAGCACAAATTGGTTCAGTTAAAACCGAAGAATATACCGCAGGATTTGAAAAGAAAAAATCTTTGGATTCATTACCTCCATATACCGACACAATTCAGATTCCAATTCAAATTTTGAAAATTGGTATCAGTGAAGAAGTTTATGAGATGTATCCTGAATTAAAAGACGCAAGAGTTGGTATGGGTGTGACAAATATTGTTTTAGAATATTTGGAACAAACAGGAAGATTTGTTTTCACAGAAGACAAGTTGGAAATAAAAGAAAGAATGGTTAACCAATTCAAAGCGTCAAGCAAAGGTTTTACTGAAAACAAAGTTGACGGTAAAGGTAAAATTAAGTTAGCTAAATACTTTGTCTACATTGAGGTTTATGACTTTTCTGTAGGTGAAGATGAGGTGGTTGAAACATCAGGTGTCACAATCAAACAAATTACACAACTTGGTTTACAGGTTAGATTTGTTGACGCTGAATCAGGTGAAGTTATCACAGGTAGTGGACAAGGAAAGGCAATTACGACTAAAACATCATCAACTCTTGGTGATATTGAAGGTCCAAAGTTTAACAAATCTACTGTCGGTGTATCAACCAAAAAAGCATTGGAAACATCTACCGTAAGAGTGGTAGAAAAGTTGATAAAAAAAGAAGTATTCAAAAATTAAAATGGCAATTAAAGAAAAAATTAAAGACACATTGGGTTTAGGTAAACCTGATTATGTAAAAGTAGAAGACAAGAACAGATTCTATTACATGTTGCAACAAATGCAAAATAACAGATGGAATATCACCTTAGCAATTTTATTCTTATTCTTTTTCATCATCGCTGGAATTAACTCAGCGGTATTCTTCAATATAACAATTGGTGAAGATTGGAAAGAATTATTATTAATCTTGTTGGGTGCGTTCGTTGGTAACTTGAACAAAGTTGTTGACTATTGGTTCAACTCTGAAGACAGAGACAAAATGTTAATCCAAAAGGTTGACGAAGAAGATGGTCAATCTTTATCTAACGTAACATCAGTAGATTAATGAAATGGATATTCTCAATATTATTATTGTTAGTATCCTCTGTCAGTTTTGGTCAGGGGTTCTCATATTCGTATGTGGACCCTTGTTCCAAAAAAACTAATACCGTATATATACCTTCAGGTCAAGGTTCAGTTACGGTAAGTTATTATGGAGTATCAAGTACGTTTACTCAAGCCGATTTTCAAAACGGGGCATTTTCATTGTGGATGTATTCCGTATCAGCAGCATCATCACAACCTTGTGAAGGATTAAAAACAGAAACACAAACAAAAACAAACACAATAATAACCAATAACATTATTTCAACTCTAACAAGTGTAACCGCAGCGGCAACAATGTCCGTAACGAGTTCAATTAGTACTGTTAGTTCTCAAAGTGCAGGAACTGCGTTAGGAAATAGTGTGAATAACTCATCAGATAACAGTAGTGGTGGGGGGAATTCAAAAGAAAACAAAGATGGACAGAATAATTCAGGAAGTAAATCAAATAATCAAGAAAGTGGAACCTCAGGACAACCTCAAGGAGGTGGAACAACAACTAATTCATCTCAAGGGACTAATAAGACAGAAGGAGGAAGCACATCAGGTACAAATCAACCAACTGAAGGTGGAAATCAACCGTCTGGCTCACCTGTAGGGGGTAATACGGCTCAAAATCAACCAAATACGAGCCCAAATACAGGTAAGACTGAGCCCAATACAGGGAATTCAGGTACAAATACGGGGAATTCAGGTACAAATACGGGGAATTCAGGTAATACCACTCAAACAGGGTCAAATACAGGAAATAACACCCAATCGGGTACAAATACAGGTCAAAATGGGGGTAGTAGTACCCAATCGGGTACAAATACTAGTAATTCAGGTGGTTCAGGAGGTACAAATACGGGGAATTCAGGGTCAAATACGGGGAATTCAGGTTCAGGTGGCGGAAATACAGGAAATAATGGGTCAAATACAGGTAATTCAGGTGGTTCAGGAGGTTCAGGAAGTGGAACAGACACTAAAACCAACACAACAGACCCTACAACGACACCTACAGACACTAAATCAGGTGGGAATGGTGGAACTACCAACTCAGTTGCAAACGCTGCTGAGTCATCATCAGGTGGTTCTACGTCAAATGCTTCAGGTGGTAGTGGCGGAGGTTCTAAGGGTGGCGCAAAGTCAAATGTTAGGGTTGGTTCAATAATAGGTACTGGTGATATAGTAGCGATAAAGAGTGCCGAGGATAATGCAAACTCTTTTAAAGCAACAATGTCGGTTACTAAGTCAAATACTGATAATTCAAGGGCTAAAGGGGCGTTATTAAACTTCACAACAGCAATTAATAACTCAAATCTTACTTTTTACGGGGCTTTTACGAATAAATCCAAATCAAATACTCTAATTTGTGCCAATTCAACAATGGTAAACTTTAATTATGACTTGTTTAACACAACAACAGTACTTGAGTCCCATAGATGGAACAAATTGTCACTTATGGGTGGTCTTAATTACACAATTGGGTCAATGGCTGAGACATCATTTAGTAATATTTCCGCTGTTGGTGGTGGTTTTTACTCATTTAAGGCAAGTAAGAATATATCTGGTAATATGTTGTTGTTGGCCGTTTACTCACCATTTACAAAATTCTATGAAGGTACTTGGTGGAAGTCAGGAACATTGTTAGTTCCATTTAGTTCTTGGGATTATTCAATATCAAAAAAATTTAAATATAATATCAGTTTCTCAGGAACATGGGAAGTTGGTAAATCTGTATTACAATATCAGATATTAACAGGAGGTAAAATAATGTTATAATGAAAAAAATCTTATTAGTCTTATTATTCTCACCAATCATCTTATTTGGTCAACCTAAACCACCTTCAAATCCGTCATCAAACGAATTATTTGGAACCACCCAAAACAATATAATGGGTGCTCAGTCTAAATCATTTGGCGGCGGCTCAATTATTAAACCAAATCCAATGTTAACATCCGCTGATATTGCATTTATTGGTAGTAACACATATGAACCAAACCAACCTTTATTTAGATTAGGTGCCGGATTGGGTTATGGTAAGAATAATAAAAATTCAGGATATGGTGCAAATGCAATTTTAACTTTTGATTTATCACAACAATCATATTCAACATATTACCATAAAAATGATTGGTATTATCATTTTAATTTTGGTAGTATGGCCACAACAAAAAATATCGGTATGAGTATTACAAAAGTTTTCAAATCAAAAATTGTAAACACAGGGATTCAAATTGGAAGTTCTGTACTTGAGGACCATAAATACGTTTATTTCATTATGGTACCATATGCGGTATTGATGGTTAATAAAGAAATTGAAATATCAAATACGATTAATTGGAAACCTGAAGCTTTTATAACTTTATGTTCACCTTACTATGACTTGGGTATGAACTTCAGTGGTACATCAAAAACATTTAATGCTGTTGTTGGAAACAATCTTTCAGTTGATATTAGTAAATATTTTAAATTAAATGTCAATTATAGAACAAACATAAACACAACCCCTAAATTAGGTATAATGCATAATATACTTATAGGTGGTAATTTAGATTTTTAATGAATATGAAAAACACAATTATACTATTAGGTATTATACTCATGGGTATAATCAACCTAAACGCACAGGACTGTTACACAGTTAAAGAAGTTAACAATAAAACTGAAAATCCTGACCTTTCATCAAAAAGGTTTACTTTCGGTATAAAACAAATGACTGAAGAGTTATTGGGTGAAAAATTTACAATTTGTGTTGATGGAAAACCTGTTGTAGTTAATATCACTTCAATTGAGGCACCAACAGTTGGTATTAACATTGGTCCGTTTATGATTAGAAAGAAAAACACTATTGTAAAAACTGAAGTTATTATTAATGGTAAGGTCTATGTTGGTGAGGGTACCGCAAAACTATCGGTTAAGGCATCTTTTGCTGAGTTAAAAGATGAAAATTTACCATTTGAAAAGAGCGTGTTTGCATCGGCAGTTAAAAAATCTTTACAAGACGGTATTTCTAAAATTTAATGAAGTGGATTGTATTCATATTAACTTTTTTAATATCACTGAAAACATATTCTCAGTCACCTTTGTGTGCTAGTAGACCTACAAGTTTTTGTTGTGAATATGTTTCTAGTGTAACAATAAACGGAAGGACTTTTGCCGGTAGTACAGGGTTTAGTAATACCTCTGGTGGAAGTCCTGCCGGATATTATGATTATGCTTATACAAAAGATACTGTACCAAGAATTAAAGCAGGACAAAGTATTACAATATCATACACTGCGGTTACTAATGGTAACTACATGGAATATTTTAAACTATGGATTGATTTTAATGGTAATGGTGTTTTAACCGATGCTGGTGAATTGGTTCATAGTTCAAATTATCAATGGAATGGAACTAAGACGGTAAGTGCAACATTTACAGTCCCAACTTCAGTATATAATGGTGAAGTGTATATGAGATTTGTAATGCAATATTCAGGTTCTCCTGTAATATGTGGAACATATTCTTATGGTAATACTTTTGACTTTAAAACAAGAATTGTGGGAGCTACCGACCCGTTTAGTTATACAGGTTACATTTATAATTCAGAAGGTGTAGGAATTCAAAATATTCCAATAGAATTATACAGCAAATTAAAAACAAGTTCCACATATACATCATTAAGTACTACTACAACAGATGCTAACGGGAAATATAGTATAAGTTCAACAAGGGATGCAACTTCATACGATTTTCAATTACAAATTAATACATTAACAATTTCATCACCAATTGTTAGTGATGCAAAATTATTCAACACCAAAGTATTACAACAATCTTTTAATTCACGTGATTATTATAGAATGGATGTCAATGATGATAACAATCTTTCAATCTCAGATGTTTATTCAATATACATGAAAATAATTGGTATCCCTTGGAAATCAAGTATGGTTGATTATAGAATTTTTACACCTACGGAATGGAATACAATTAGTACATCCAATACAAACTTAAAATCAACCTATTCAGGAACACAAACAATTACAGTTAGTGGTTTAACAAATAAGGGGTCGTCCAATTATTATTTGGTAAGAACGGGATATAGATATTGAAGTAAGATAAAATTTTAAAGATATATTTGTCTTTAATAAAGTTTATCATTACCTTTGTATCAATATGGAATATAAACACACTTTTAAGAGATTCCTTCAGAGAATTGCCATTGATATTACACGTAAGTTGGACTATCGTGCAATGGATAAGTCAACTCACGGCAAGGAATGTTTTTCAATTTGTCAAAAATTGATTGGTAATCCCGAATCGGAACTTATTGTTTCACCACTGACGGCAAAAAGATACATTAAAAATGATGTATCAAATATCTTTGTAATTATTCAAGGGAGAACAGTTCAAATCATTAACCATATTTATAGTTACTCAATACATCTTGATGAAAAGACATATGAAAAGGTTATGGAAACATTTAACCAAGAACAAGAAAAAAGATGTGTTAGATTGGAATCTGAAGTAGAAGTAAACATTAAACACTCACTTAAAAATATAATCAATAACTTATAAAAATAATATGAACAAGTCATTTAAAAATACATACAGATTAGGGTTGTTGACCTTTATAGTTGCAACATTATTCACCAGCATAATTTTTGGAGCATTCTTCCGTTCCTGTAGTTCAGATTCGGTTGTTAATGTAAACTTGGTGGACAGTAAAAAAGAATCAGTTCACGATACATTCTACATGGATAGAGAAGTTACAAGAGTAATACGTGATACCGTTAGAATACAAATCAAACCAGTTGTAAAACCAGTTGTAAAACCAACGGTATTACCAAAAACTGATACTCTGTCTAAATAATTTTTGGACCCTTAGCTCAGTTGGTTAGAGCGGCTGACTCATAATCAGTAGGTCACAGGTTCAAGCCCTGTAGGGTCCACCATGAATATAAGTTTAAAGAATTTTTTAATATGTTGTTTATTATTTTTAACAACACAAGTTTTGGTTTGGTTCCAATTAAACGGGCAATTTTTTAGTGAATGGTTTAAAAAAAATACTTTTATTCTTTCATTGTTTGGTATACCTGTTAGTTATCTTTGTATATATGCAACAAATTATGGTGTTAAAGCGTTTGACGGATTACTTTGGCCACAAAGATTTTTAGGATTTTCAATTGGAATTATTATTTTTGCAATTTTAAGTATGACCATAATGAACGAAACTATTAATTTTAAAACACTGTTGTCTTTGTTCTTCGCTTTTCTTATAATTTTAGTACAAATATTTATAAAATAAGGACATGTATTGTATAATTAAGTTAATGAAAAACGTAAACGGTATTGAGTTACCCGTAATATTATTGGATAATAATGATGAGGTTTGGGAGTTTGATTCTGCGGATGATGCAATTAAGATTTCTGAAATTTTAACAAAAAATTCTGACTCGGGTTATAGATATTACATAAAAAAAGTTTAACTTTGTAATTATAAAACATGCCCTTGTAGCTCAGCCGGATAGAGCAACGGTTTTCTAAACCGTAGGTCACAGGTTCGAATCCTGTCGGGGGTACAAAAAATACGGAGGTTTGGCAGAGTGGTCGATTGCGTCAGTCTTGAAAACTGAAGATGTTGAAAGGCATCCTGGGGTTCGAATCCCTAAGCCTCCGCTGAAATCTTGGGACACCAACCCAAGATTTTTTTTTGGAAGATTGGCAGAGTGGTAATGCAGCGGTTTGCTAAACCGTACATCCTTAAAAGGATGCGTGGGTTCGAGTCCCTCATCTTCCACAAATAAAAGAACCAAGTTATTTGACTCGGTTTTTTTTATTTCATATATTTTAACCATGACAAAATTAAAAGAATTTAGAGAATCTGTACCATATTGGATGAAAATATCTTTTCTTGACGCTTTAGAGTTTATAGACACTTCAAAGACAAACAAATTTTTACCAATGATGACAAAAATAATGGATACGTCATTTAAAAATAGATTTAATGATTCCAATGAAACTAAAGAACTTATTAATGAGTTAGAAAGGAAATTACCTCACTTAAAAGGTCACTTTGATAATTTAGATGTAAAAACCATCTATTCTTTTCTTCTTCAATATAACCAAATGTCAAATAATGAAATGGAGATTATATCTGAGTTTATTACAATGTATGAAAACCATCAAATTCCAAATGTTGATATTAATCAATTAAAAAGTGTAAACGAGTTAGAATCTATTGTTAATTTAGTTGGAATTAAAAATCTTAGTAAAGAATACTCTAAACAAGTACACATTGATTTAGATAATGAAAAATGGTTAGTAGTTAGACCATTAACATATGAATCATCGTTAAAATATGGTGCAAACACTAAATGGTGTACTTCGGCGAAACATAATCCTCATCAATATTTTAGATATACTGAAGATGGTATTTTAGTATATTGTATAAATAAACAAACAGGATATAAATTAGCGATTCATATGTGGAAAGAAAATAACAAATTTAATGAACTTTCATTTTGGAACTCTGTTGATGATAGGATAGACTCGTTGACATCTGAAATTGATTATGATATTTTTAATTTAATTAAAGAAATGTATGGTAATATTAATACAAAAACCAATAAAGAGATTGGTGGTGAGTATTGGGTAAAATCTTATGATAACTATATAAAAAATGAAAACGAATCTATGCCGATGGCGATGGAGGAAATAGATAATTATGAAATGGAGGAACAACGTCCAATGATTAACAGACGTGTTAGAGGATATGTTCCCACAGATGTGGAAGAAGTGGAACCTGAAACTGAACAACCAGTTGCACGCGATTATCCATCAGTGAATTATTAAAATTTTTATTAAAATACTAATTTAGTTTGCAATTTGTAATATTTATAAATTAGTATAAAAAAAATATGGATTGGTCAAAAATAATTGAGGTAGTTTTAACATCGTTCACATCAATATTTATTGCGCTGATTACTGCGGGATATTTTAGAAGAAGGGCGGAAAAAGTAAAAGAACAATTTTCTAAAAAACAATTGATGAAGCAAATTGAACATGACGAAATTGTTCATTACGCTTTAAGAGAATTGAGAAGAAAATATAATGCTGACAGAGTATATGTTTGGCAATTCCATAATGGTGGAAATTTCTATACATCGTCTCCAATGCAGCGAACGTCAATAACGTATGAAAGATGTTCTGAAGGGTTGGAAAGAAAAGCCGAAAAATATCAAGGAGTTTTAATCAGTAACTTCACGGGATATATTAGAGACACGATGGAATATAAAATGTTCTATCACGATGTTGAACAACTTCCCGATTTTGCAATTCGTTCTTTAATTTTGAGTAATGGTACATTTTCACACGCCGCAGTTCCAATCTTTGATAAGGAAAATCATTTAACAGGTATCATGGCTCTTGATTGGGTATTCAGTGAAATACCTGATGAATATTTAGCTGATGGTGAATTCAGTGAACAATTTAAAAAACAATACACAGCTGAAAGTAGTTCTTTGACACAGTACTTATGAAAAAAATTCGTCAAATCTTAAAAGAAGAAACATCTGACCCATTTGCTGGTGTTCCAAATGATATATTATTTGATTTATTACAAGACTTTGAAGGTGAGTACAATGAGTCCAAAGCAAGACAATTTTGTAAATATTTGAGTATTAGTGATACTAATGAAAATACATCATTTTTTGATGAGTTAATTAATTTAAATCCACGTGTAAGTAATCCTAATGAAATCATTAAACCAACAAGAAAAGAATATAAAGTTGTGTTTGAGATTAAAGAAAAACTATGGGTTAAGTATGAAACTATAACTAACACATTTGGTTATAATGAAAAGTCTGTTGAGCAACAATTCCATGATGGGGATATAGGTTGTTTTGACGGCCCTGAAAGACCAAATAGTCGTGAAGTGTATGATTCTGAGCTTTTAGATGAAAGCATTTACATAATGGATGAAAATGACTTTGAGTCATTCTAAATTTATTTAATCGTCTTATTGACAATTCATCCATATTTATCTATAATCTTATAGAAAATCAAAAAAAATGAAAAAAGTATTATTTGCAATCGTAATGGTAGGAGCCTTAGTGGCATCGTGTAACAACTCAACTGAAACTACAACTGTTGACTCAACAGTTTGTGATTCTGTTATGTGTGACTCTATGAAATGTATCAACAACTGTGATTCTGTTATGTGTGATTCAGTTTGTGAAAAAACATGTGAGACAAAGTGTGAAGTAAAAAAGTAATTCAAACCTATCTAAATAAAAAAACCCCTTCACAAGAGGGGTTTTTTTATGCTCCTCATATTTATTCACATGAGAGATGCTAATTTCGTTAAAGGTACCGTTATCAACTACATGGGTGATGATTGGACGGTAGGTGATTTTTATTTTTTTCCTTGTAATCCAAAAATTTATGTGGGACTAAAAAAAGGTGGTGTTCAGATGAATATTGAACTTGATTTAGTTAAAGACCTCATCACTAATTTAAACTATAGTTTATCCCTACAAGAAAGTTTTTAATATCATTTGTGGCACCTTTAGCAAAGAATGATTCATATGCAGTTGTGTACTGTAATTTAATACCCAATAACTTATTTAAATCAAATTTAATCCACGATTTTGTTGCGAGTATGTAATCTGATGTCTCACCTACTTTTGGTTGATATAAACACTCCGTAAAGTATTTTAACTTATAATTTTTAATCTCACCAAAGAACTGAGTTCTTGGTGAATGACGAATACCTGAATTTACAATTGCTGGGTCAACATAAGAGTTGTCATAATATAAAACACCGTAAGATAATGTGTTTTCCAAATACTTTGTTCTAAAGGTTGTAATACCTCCACCAACACCAGTTTCAACACGTTGATTAATTTTCTTTGATGTTAATTGTGATATTTGACCAAATGTGAAAACAGAATAATTTTTATCTATAATTCTTGGTTGTACCCTTAATGTAAAATCATTAACAAGGATGTTTCCGTTGGTTGTCATCAACTGATAGTTGGTTGACATACCTGTCTCAAACTTTTTCCAATTGACACTGTTAAACGTTGAAAAAACAAGGTTATTCTGTTGGTTGTTATTTGCATTGTTTATTGTACCTGTTAGGTCTACATTATATTTGTATGTAATTGAATCTTGTCCAAATACAAAATTTGATAATATAAGTAGGGGGATTAGAATGTATTTTTTCATATAATAAAAAAGGGGGTTCAAGACCCCCTTAGTAAGGTTTATTATGCTAATAAGTGATAATACTCTTTAAAGTGTTTAATTCTATCAGGAAGTCCGATAGTACCACCGTTTACTCTTTTTGTAACTGCAGTTACCGTA
>Ga0209400_1002708_pt1 | contig 13261 bp, 13 predicted proteins | sample M_130807_EF_Meta_FD_187313 | JGI IMG/M metagenome (GOLD analysis project Ga0209400, IMG submission 187313) | Freshwater microbial communities from Lake Montjoie, Canada to study carbon cycling - M_130807_EF_MetaG (SPAdes) (version 2) | ecosystem: Environmental > Aquatic > Freshwater > Lake... | reverse complement strand
CCCGTTCAGCGTCCCGGTGCTGATGCGCCGGTAGTAGGTGTTGCCGCTAAACAGCAACTTATCGTTGATCTCGTGGCTGGCTGCCAAATTGACGAACTGCGAGATGTTCCGCGTGACGTCGGGCTTGGTGAAGATGCTCTCATAGCGCTGACGCAAAAACTCCACCGGTGCCAGCCCGTTGCCAATCAGCCGGTTGTTCGCGTACGCGTAGGTCAGATCGATATCAGTGCGGGCATTGGCCCAGCCCAGCTTGCCAAACAACTGCTGCACCTTGCTTGGTGAGGCGTCACGCCAACCCGATTCGCGGAAGTCGTTCATGGTGACGAACCAGTCGAGGCCCTTGTCGTTCGATCCCCCATGTTCCATTTCGACGATGCGGCGGTTGTTGCTGCCGTAGGTGGTCTGCAACGAGGTACCCGAGTAGTCACGGCCGTTCTTGGTCTGGATAGACAAGGCGCCGCCCAGCGTGTTGAGCCCGAACAGCGGGTTGGACCCCGGCATCAAGGTAATGGTCGAGATGGCCGCGCGAGGAATCAGGTCCCAGCTCACCTGGTCGCCCAGTGCCTGGTTCATGCGTACGCCATCCATGTAAACGGAAAGCCCTTGGGGGTTACCGAGCAGTGGACTCGCCGTGAAGCCCCGGTAGCTCACATCCGGTTGCACCGGATTGTTCTGCACGTCGTTGATATGAACGCCGGCCAGATTACGGTTCATGAAATCAGTAATGTCGAGAGCCTGACTGCGGTCCATGTCGCGCGCCGTGGCGCTCTGGACCGGCGCAGCGAACTCCTCGCGCGCAACCCCAAGCGAGGGCAGCGGAGTGGTGCTGATCACGTCGACGCGCGGCGCCTCGGTCTTGCTGGATACGCTCGCGTCCGCAGCTTGAGCCACCGGGGCAAAGAGCGCTGTAGCAAGCGCGACAACCCAGGCACTGGGTTGCGGGATGTATCGACGCGTCATGGCCAAAAACCTGAGCAAAGATTGTCAATTCGGTAGCGTAACCAGCGGCAGCCCAAAAAACTCGGGAAAAGCTCCCGCATCTGATGGGTCTTAGTAAAAATTTAGACGCTTGCCGAACCAGCATCGGCACAACACGGGTCGCCGGTTAATTGGCAGAATCTCGGGTTAGACGTTCTGCCTCTCTTTCAGGTGCCCGCATGTCCCGCCACGATTCGCTGAAATACACGCCTCGCGCCATCGCGCTGCACTGGATCATCGCACTGATGATCGTTTGCCTGATGGCGGTCGGATTCACCATGACCGACCTGCCCAAGGGTCCGGATTCGCCGCGGGGCATGGTCTTCAACTGGCATAAGACCTTCGGCCTGATCACAGGCCTGCTCATCCTCTATCGCTACTGGTGGCGCAGCAAGAACCCGCCCCCCATCCTGCCTCCGGAAGTGCCGCAGTGGGAAGTGCGCGTCGCCAACATTAGCCACCGCCTGCTCTACGCCTGCATGTTCACGATGCCGGTGTCGGGCTTCCTCGGCTCGAACTTTCACCCCAAGGGCTACGGCGTGAAGCTGTTCAACGAGATTCAGATTCCGGTGTTCGGCTGGCCCAGCCAAGAGCTTTACGACGTGTTCAACGGGATTCACCAGAGCGTGGCTTTGCTGCTGGCGACGCTGATCGCCCTACACATCGTTGCAGCAATGAGGCACCTGGTGTCGGGCAGTGACGTGTTCCGGCGGATGATGCCTTGAGCCAGATTGCCGTCCTCGGCGTCTGCCAAGGCCCCCGGCTCGAGGTGGATTGATGTCGGTTTCGGCACCGCGCCCTGAATTTGTAGTCTTCGCGCCGCCTTACGACCCGAATGTTGGGGGCTACATTGCCCTCCACTATCTGTGTCACCTGCTCAACGAAGTCGGATACAAAGCGCACCTGGTACCGTTCTTCAATAGCGCGGAAATCTCCCCAATCGACTCCGACAGCTTGGTGACTAAGCTCCTCGACCAACGGGCTGAGATTCAGAAAAACAATTACACAGTTAACGCAGCGTGGAACACGCCAATCTACCGGCGCCCGTGGCGTGGCATCGCCAAACGCGATGATTTAGTGGTGGTCTATCCGGAAGTGGTGTTCGGCAACCCACTGCGAGCGAAAAATGTTGCAAGGTGGCTGCTACACGATCCGGGCTTCCACAACAAGCAGGTTTATTTCGTACCGGGTGAGGTGCACTTCCGGTACCTAGAGATGCATCGCCCAGTGCCGGTGCCTTGGATTGAAGTTGCCGAGCAATTGCTGACTGTGACCTACGTGCCGTGGGAGCATTACCAGCCGCCACCGGCGGGCTCCCCCCGCAAAGGCACCGCTTACCTGCTGCGCAAGGGCAAGGGTAAACCGTTGGTCCACAACCTCACTGACTCTGTTCAGGTCGATGGCATGAGCCACGCACAGATCGGCGAGATCTTCAGGCGAGTTCAGACGTTCATCACATATGACACCCGAACGCTCTACGCATATTTGGCCGCGATCGCTGGGGCGGATTCCGTAATCGTACCGGACCATGGAATCGATGAGCTCGATTGGCAACCGGAAGAAGTCCTACGACACGGTGTAGCTTACGGCTTTGACCGAATCGAGTGGGCACGTTCCACAAGGCACCTCGTGTCCGAGAATTATCAAAAACTGGCCCATGATTCCGAATCAAGTGTCGTAAATTTCGCCAATTTTTGGAAAACACGCTGCTCAAAACGTAGCGATAACTCTCCGGAACCTCGCAACACCCTTAATTGGTAGCAAATATCCATTAGGTCGCCACCGCGCGTTGTTTGATTTCACTTTCGTCACAATACAACTCATACACCGGATATAAACTCCCCAATCCGGTCAACAATCTTGCCTCCGACAAGGCCATGGCGCTCAAGCATGTGACGATAATCAGCTGCGTCGATGAAAGCATCGGGAAGTCCAAGAAGCAGATGCGGCGGACACCCCGCACGAGGAGCGAGATATTCCGCAACCGCCGACCCAAGGCCACCCACCACCGAGTGCTCCTCCACGGTCACCAGCACCTTTACTCCGCAAACTAGGGAGTCGATTGCGGCAGTGTCCAGCGGTTTAAGAGTATGCATATTCAATACCGCTGTCGAAATACCCTGACTTTCTAACAATTGAGCTGCTTGCAAAGATTCGTAGACCATGGTGCCACTAGCAATGATTGCCACATCAGAGCCCTGTCGCAACAAATGGGCCTTGCCTATAACGAACTCATACTCAGAACTGTAAACCGAAGGGTTATTGACGCCCCCCGTCAGCCGAATATACATAGGCCCCTCGAACTGGACCGCGGCTTGAACTGTTTTTACAATTTCCGAGCAATCAGCCGGACATACAACCGTTAGATTAGGAACTGCCCGCATTACGGCCGCGTCCTCAATGCCGTAATGGGAATTACCCAGAAAACCCATGGCTATACCACTGCCAATCGCGACCACCTTAACGTTCAACTCCATGTAGCCCAAATTCATTCTGATCTGTTCACCCGCCCGGAACGCTAGAAACGGGGCAAAAGACGTGGCGAACACTTTACACCCCTCCTTGGCCAACCCTCCAGCGACGCCAATCAGGTTTTGTTCCGCAATGCCGGCATTCAGGAATTTATCCGGGTAAGACGCTTTAAAGCGATCCAACCCAGACGAATTCCCCAGGTCAGCAGACAACACCATCAAACCAGGTGTATCTGCGACAGCCAAAATCGCCTGCCCAAAAGTGCCTCGAGAGCCCAAACGTGACCATGCACGAGCGTTGGTAGGATTTATTTCAAGCATCTAAACGCCCCAGCTCCGCGAGGGCCTGTTCGTAATGCGCTTTAGTCAACCGAGCGTGATGCCACTCATTATTGTTTTCCATGAATGAAACGCCCTTGCCTTTGACAGTGTGCGCAACAATCATGTGTGGTGCGCTGCGCGCCCACGGACGCCTGAAAGCCTCTATTAGCGCTGGAATATCATGTCCATCTACTTCGGAAACATTCCAACCGAATCGCTCGAACTTATTCGCAAGGTCCCCAAAATCTATGATCTGACGGCTATCACCATCGCTTTGTAATTTATTATAATCAACAATAGCCGTTAAGCCATCCAACCCGAGTTGTGATGCGGACATAATTGCCTCCCAAACCGAACCTTCATTGCACTCTCCATCACCCATCAGCACATAAGTCTTAAAAGTTCGTGACTGTTTACGGGCCGCTAAAGCAATGCCTATTCCCATAGACAGCCCGTGACCCAAACTGCCGTTTGAAGACTCAATGCCCAAATCAATATTCATAACTGGGTGCGAAATAAGATCGCTGCCCGCCGTTTGAAAGGTTCTGAACTTTTCAGCAGTCAAAAAACCAGCACTCAACAACGCAGCATAGTATCCCAGGACGCCGTGACCTTTACTGAGTATGAATCTGTCCCGCTCACTCCATCGGGGATCAGTAGCACGTACGTTTAAAACTTCACCATACAGCACGGCCATTATCTCTACAATCGATAAACCCCCGCCGAGATGCGCACTTAGGCCACAATGGTGGCTGACGTCTAGGATATTGGTTCGCATACATCGTGCCATAACCATCAGTTCCTTCAGACGCATATCTGCTCCTAATACATTCCACCGTCAACGCGCAAAGTCTGGCCAGTCACGAATGAGGATAAATCCGATGCTAGATAAAGAGCAGCATTGGCAACGTCCTGCGGCTCAGCGGCGCGCTTGAGCGCCGAACGCTGGATTAGGACCTCGCGTGCCGCAGGCGCCATCTGCTCAAACATATCGGTTCGCGTCAGGCCGGGGGCGATGGCATTTACCCTCACATTGAACACTCCAAGTTCAGTCGCCATGCTTTCGGTCATACGCACCAATGCAGTCTTACTACAGCCATAACTCAGCGTGCCTGGATCGGAAAAAAAGGCAGCCGAAGAAGCTATGTTGATAATCGAGCCAGATTTCTGACGCGTCATCAAGCGCACGAACCCTTGACTAACCTGCAGCGTACCGAAAACGTTTACCTCAAACGTGCGGCGAAGCTCTGCGAGATTACACATCTGAAACAGCCCACCGCTAGCAACGCCAGCATTGTTCACCAGTATGTCAAGGTGCGACAAGTCCCCAACGATCTGCCGAACAGCGGATTTAATGGAGGACTCGTCTGCAAGGTCAAGCTCGACAACCGTAACGTGTGCGAGTCCCTGTAGGGATAAAGCATCAACCGCTTTCTCAAAACCGACATCCTTCTGACGCACACAAGCGAAAACTTGGCAGCCATTCCGCGCGAAAGTCTCGAGAATGCATCTGCCAATTCCTCGATTAGCACCGGTTACGACCGCTATTTTCCCTTCCAACATCGCTACGCCTCGACCTCGCGGTAGACACGCCCTAGCCTAAACACGGGGTCCAATATGGACCAATCATTTGTCAGCAGGAGATTGCCCTGAGGGAAGGGCGGCACCGCACCACTACCAACCCGAGTCAACACTGATGGGCAAGTAAAGTACGCCTGAAAAAGAGCAGTAACAAACGCCACGAAAAGGGGTGCGTTTTTTGTACGAGTGGCGTTAAGGACCTCGAGCCTTTGCTGTGGAGACAATTGGAAGAAAGAACCTTCGGCTCGCCCACTCTCAACGCCTGACCTCGCCGATAGCACTACCTCGGCCAAGGCAAGGTAGTCTTGGACCATAGCCGCTTTGGGGCCGGCCCGTAGGACGAACTCAATTCCAGCGTCGGTTGCTGAAGGCATTTGCGTTCGAGCATCCGCGGGAATGAGTGTATCAATGATTTCGCCTAACAAAAAAGCTCTCCTAGTTTGCGTTCTATATGGTCGCAGATGTACAGAGTAAGCGCTTGAGCAGTGGGTACCGGGTTGACGCCAGCTCCCGTGACAAAGATGCTGCTATCTACGATGAACAAGTTCGGTACGTCGTGCGCTTGGCCGAATTCGTTAACCACTGAGTCTCGGCGTCGAAGACCCATTCGCGCAGTACCCATCAAATGCCAACCCGTATTGCGTACCGGCGCAAACGAGGCAACTACCTTGCCTCCAGCGGCCTCTATCACCTCACGGGAGCGATCTAAGCCATGCGCCAACATTCTCCGAGTATTTGGCGAAAGCTGATAGTAAACCTTCGCGCCCGGCATGCCCCAAGTGTCAAGGCGCTCGGGATCGAGTTCGACCCGGTTGGTGAGCTCTGGCAAGTCCTCACCGATAACAGCTATCCCCATAGTGTGGTTAAACAGTCTGCGAAAATCCCCATGGAAACTGGGACCCAGGTTGATTTGTCTCTTAAGGAAGCCAGCCAGTGCCGTCTCCAACGCTGGCGCTCCGCGAAGAATCTGCATTGTGTAGCCCCGAACGAAGCCGCGTGCAGGGTCTGTTTCGTAAAACTGTTGACTAAAGAGGCAGCAACCCTGTGGCCCTATGCTCGATTGGAGGTCTTCCTCAAACACGCCCTCAACATAGCCCAGCGGGTGCAGCATCAGGTTACGGCCGACTAACCCAGACTCGTTCGCAAGACCGTCAGGAAAAGCAGGTGACTTCGAATTAAGCAAAAGGCGAGGAGTGCCTATGCCGTTACAAGCCACCACGACTACACGTGCAGAAAAACGATGCATCGAACCGGCAGCATCCTGATAGAGCACTCCGTTAGCCTTACCCTGAGCATTCAGGGTGATCTCGAGTACACGAGACTCCGTTAGGAGTCGCGCACCCTGGCGATAAGCCTCTGGCCAATAGGTAACGTCCACGCTCGCCTTGGCACCCTGACTGCAGCCAGTGTTACACGGGCCCAAATTAATGCAAGCCCCGCGGCCGCCGCTCTCACGTGTATTAATCGCACTGTAAGAGGGCCACCAATGCCACCCGAGAGAATTGAAGGCCTCCGCAATCCGCAACCCACCCGCCCCTAACGGCACCGGCGGTTGTAACTCAATGTAACTCGGGTTGGCTGGATCGCCGACCAAACCCGCCACGCCCATCATTTTCTCGTTTTCCTGGAAATATGGCTCCAATGCCCGGTAGTCCAAAGGCCAATCTTCTCCCACACCATCAAGCGAACGGCAGCGAAAATCAGAGGGATGAAAACGTGGAAAATGACCGGAATAAAGTACGGTGCCCCCACCAACGCCATTGAAGTTAGCGATCGCGATAGGCGACTCTTTATCGTCGATTGGGTAGTCCGCCGGACGCCGGCGTACGTTAGGACTAATATGGAAGGAGTCCTGCCGCCTCAGCTCCCAGTCAGCGCTATTCGTCGGATACTCTCCTGGAAGCACATGCCGGCCTTGTTCCAGACACACCACACTTATCCCCGGTATCCGACTGAGCCGCCAAGCTGCAGCCGCGCCACTTGCACCTGATCCTATAATTAATATGTCAGCCGATTCGGAGACCATCCACTATTTCCTTGGGACGAATTGCTCAAGAATATCCGGAATAGTGATGAGCATATCGGCCTCGCAAGCCACCGCGCCATCAATAGTGGCTACACCGCGCCCGGTACAAATACCACGCCTCCAAGACAGCACTTCCGTGTGCATCACAAAGGTTTTCCCGGGCAGAACCTCCTTCCGGAAGCGCACCTTGTGCTGCAACGCGTGTGTCACCTTTCCCTTCAATCCAGGAAGAGTCGTAATCGCAACAGTTAACATCTGCGCCAAGGCCTCTAACTGCAACGCCCCCGGCATATTAGGAGCCCCCGGGAAATGCATCGGAAAGTACCACTCATTAAGTGTAAGGTGTTTGTAACCCCTCGCGAATTTACCCGGGCAAACGGCCTCGACATGATCTATCAGAAGAAATGGATAACGGTTCGGCTGATAATCCTGCAAGGCGATGCAGTCAAGACTAACTATTTCCATCGGGCACCCCAATAATCATAACTGGATTTCGACCAAACGCGACAAGGAAGACACCATATCGAAACCATCCCAAATCAGACCCATGTCCAGAGCCCTCCCAAATGGCACAACCCGATCGACGCCGGTAAGACGATTTCGAATAACGAAATCTTCAATTTCTTTCGCCGTGAAGCCCAAACTAGTCACGGTCTGTACATGTGGATCTATCACAGACGCTGCGGCATCCAAGTCCAAAACCGCCCACTCATGTAACGTGCCGAATGCCCCACGTTGCAACCATTGCTCGGATATCGGGCCGGCTAGTTTTACGCGCGCCAACTTCAGGGCGGACCACTCGACGAGAGAAACATTCTCATGTGTCAGCACGTCATCGCAGAGGCCTACAAACTTATCCATTGCATGTGCCGGCTCCATGGAGTACTTCGCACCCGCAATACCCTCAAATTTTAGCCAAAGCCTGCATTTTGCGGCCTCAATCGCTTCGCTCGAACCAACCCAGACGATTAGATGCGGCGATGAACACGCCTTTTGGTGGAACAGAAATATATCGTTAAAAAGATCATCACAGAGCCGGACCAACAGCGACTCCGAAAGCTCAAGTAAGGCCACAGCTTTCACGATCCCCATCGAATACCGATCTGTAAATGCAACCTCCCGTGACCTCGGATGACACCTCAACGAACGAATATGCGCCACCGTCTCGTCACCACCCCATACGACGCGCCCCAAGGCATACTGCAGCCAGTGTTCCGTAATTCGGTCGTCGCGACCATAGCGAACGACATTGAGGGTGCCCTGAAGACTAGCATACTGAGAATCCACAAGAAGTTGACGTAACGCACCTAACACTAACTGCTCTTGTAGGGTTTCTCCACTAGGAAGCCTCAGTATGCTGCTGTTGCCTGCGACGAAAGCAAAGATTAGTGAATATGCAAAGTTGATTGGAACATTGGCGGGGCTTATGTGAAACACCAAGCCTAATCCAAGGCGAACGCCTGAATATTTTTTTTGGCTTGCCGCTACTCTTTCGAGGTTACCACGACGGCACCAAAAGGCAAAAGTCGCCACATCCGGCATTGATCGGCCTATCGGATCAGCCAGAAGAGCCTTGGACAAATCGTTAATAAATTTAAGCCGAAGCGGGTGAAAGGGTATTTCCGGAGAAGAATTTAAGCTGTCGGCATCACCAAGGAGCCAAATTATTTTCCCTCGAAACTCAACCGGCATGTACATCGCTGCAACCCCTGACCTCAGCATTGGGAACACGGCCGTGAATACGAACAACACTGCCCCGCCGCCCACACGGACAGCGTGTCACTGGAAGAATTTCCCCCAGATCTTCACTCAACAACACGTGTCCCGGGTAACTATGTGGCAAAACAGAGAACAACTGGACCAAACCGACCTCTCCCGGAGGCAATAGCCGGAAGGTCAAGGGGTCACGAATCACAATTTCAGAGAAACTGGAGCTATGCAAGTGTCCCGCTTCGCATTCCATGTATATCGAGCCTGTTTGTTCGACCATACCGTAGTAGTTGTGAACCCTGGTGATACCGGTAACCTCCCGCAACCGCCGCTTGAACATTTCGTCATTAACAGACAATGCTTCCAGTCTCTTCCAACCACCGCCGTGCAACAATATACCCCCATCGAGGTTAATCTTTGCCCCCAAAGCCTCTAGTTTCATCACGACGTTTTCCCAAATAAACGCCGTGAAACCGAAAAGCAGAACTTTGTGGCCAACATATTTTTGAGCAAAGGCTTCAACGCCCTCAAAGTCGATTGATAAATCATTGTTCAACGCAAAAGTTATGTCCCGCCCAAACATTGAAAATCCGAGCACTCCTGCCGTCCGAGCCGAGAATTGCAGTCGGTTAGAAACCGTCGACGAAGTATCAAGTACCATCATCGGCAGACGTTGTTGGCCCAACACAGAACTCACGATTCCCGACAACACCTTTATTTGCAATCCCGCGGTGAGCTTATCTAAAAAGATGCGAGAAACCTGCTGACCACTAGTACCTGACGATGTCATGGTTTTGACCACTTCCGAACGGTCAACGCTTAGCAGCTCATGATTTTTAAATAGACGCACCGGTAGGTAAGGAAGCCCAGCCAAGTCCGGTGCAGCTCGGCACCCTCCGAACATAGTATCGAGCACTCGACGATAGGAAGGACAACGCGAGTAGTGGTACTCACAAAGCGAGTTAAGCTTCTCGATCAAGAAACTTTTCTTAGCCTCAGGCTCGAGTCCGTAGGCAGCGATGTCCAACACTTTCATGTCGCGCATCCAACGTAACCGCGCAGGGCGCGGTAATCCACCTTACAGTTCGCCAGCCGCGGCAACTCACCCAAAGCTTGCACCCGTATAGCGGCGGGATTGATGCCCGTTCGACGCGCGAGCGACTGCCGCAAGCCAACTTCAAAACCGGGGACCGTGCCGGCGATTATGACGACCAACAAATCATCGTCACCAATAACGGCAACATCCAGCCCATCGGATTGAAGCATGAGCTCCACGGCATCAAGCGAAACACGATGCCCGTACAGCTTAACGAACCGATTCTTTCGCCCCGTAATCCAAACGTAACCGTCCTCGTCCCGACGTGCCATGTCGCCAGTCTGCAGCACACCGCCGCGCGCATCACCCAACGCAAGATCTGCCCGCTTCTCCGCGTAACCTAGCGATACATTCGCCCCCCTGTAGACCAACTCCCCAGATACACCCGGGCCGCTTATTTCATTTCCATTTTCATCTTCGAGCCAAATCTCACCGCCCGGGATAGCGCGCCCAATCGAGCCAGCCTTAGCTTGAATCTCATCCGGATGTAAGTAAGTCATTCTGGCCGTGGCCTCGGTCTGTCCGTACATGGTTATGAAACTTATACCCTTAGACTTACAGCAAGCATCTACGAATCGGACCTTATCAGGAGACATCGCCCCCCCCGCCTGCGTAAGGGTACGAACCGAACCGAAATCCAAGCGATCCATGTGCAATTTGACCAGCATCTCGTAAAAAAATGGCACACCTGACATGCTCGTCACTCGCTCATCGCAAAGAAACTTCCAAAAACGCGATTCCATGACCGAGTGATCGGTAAGAACTAAAGACGCACCCGACATGAGATGGCTATTTATTACCGAAAGCCCATATGCATAGTGCATAGGCATGGTCACCATCGCGCGCTCTCTCTCATTCAGCCCCAAATATGCAGAAATTGATTCGGCGTTAGACAGAAGGTTTTTTTGACTCAGTCGAACCAACTTCGCAGACCCAGTTGAACCCGAAGTGGTCATCAGCAGGGCGAGGTCGCAATGGAGCGAGCACTCTGAACTCTGGTGCAGCTCTAAGAGCATGTACCCACAAAAATCCAATTTTGAAGCGCCCAAGCCCAGCCGGGAAATATCCACCCGATTATGAATAAGGTGGCGTGGTTCATAAATATCCAAGAGATTCCGAAGCAGTGTCAAATCTATACTTCCCGGAAGCAACAAGGGTACATGCGAAGCACACAAAGCCGCCAAATAAAATGTTAAACTTGCTCGATCGTTATTGCACAAGCAGAATACAAGAGAACGCCCACCCAAGATTTTTTGGATGCGCGCAACATCGGACTCCAATTCACCATAGGACAAATGAGTCTTGTCGCCAAGCACTAAAGCCGTGGCAGCGGGGTCGGTTGAGCGAATAAGATTCACAACTAGAATCCGATGCCGTACTTCCCAAGCTTCTCCTTGCCGACGGGATAGGAACTAAATTCAATTATGTCTTCGGTCTCCATCATGATTCCGAATGCATCTTCCAACGCAGCGATCATGCTCATATGCCCGACCGAATCCCACGCAGGAATGCACTGATATTCAAAATCGTCATTTAATTTATCTAGACCCACCCCGAAACACTCCATAAATATAGAATCATATTTCTCTTGGTTAGTCATTGGATGTCCTTATTATGTATAAAGAATAACTATTTAAATACTTTGTGCCGATCGTTTCTTCGAATCGGGCGAGCTGGATTTCCGAGCGCAATTACGTCATCGGGAATGTCATTATATACTACAGCGCCCATCCCAATAATGACGCGATCACCGATCTTTAAACCCTCCTTGATCAGGGCGCCCATGCCAAGGTAGGAGCCTTTCCCGATTTCACAATTCCCCCCAATGTTGACCATAGATGAAACGACAGTGTCTTCGCCGATTTGGATATCGTGCCCAACTATTGTCTTAGCATTAATACTGACGTTCCTTTCAAATACAACATTACTGGATATGACGCACATTGGAGCTATTATCGTCCCGGGGCCAAGTTGTGCACTACACGCCACGATTGAAGTCGCGTCTATCACAGAACCCAAAGGCATGCTTCCAGCGTCAAGTCGTTCGCGGATAGCCTGCTTAACTGCGGGCTCACCGTTTGCGATGACCACTTCGCCTCCATGCGCTGCCATCCATACTCGCGCTTCATCGAATCTGAAGACACGCCCACCGTATTGCTGGGATGTCCCGCATATGTCATCAATAAAGAACACATCTGTCCAGATTGGCCCCAGCAAATTGCGTCGCCGCACCACGTCCATGACTTCGTGGCCAAAACCTCCTGCGCAGTAGATGAACAATGGGTGCATCGGTTTCATTGAAAAAATTTAACGGTAGAAGTCTTATAACAATTACGGTATGTGTGTAGCTTTGGATTGCTTTAAGTCTCTAACCCTCCTCCGTTCCATAATTATCCGGAATCCCATCTTGTATCGAGCCTTTGGAATGGGCGGGAGGCCTTTGGAGCCGAACCGCGCCTGTGGACTCGAGCGAGGCTCAGGAGCGTTTTAGCGACGTAATTGTCACGATGTTCAACACGCAAATCACGTCGTCAACCCCCACAGGAGACTCTTGACACGATCGACTTCGTCCGAAGTTAATCCTTCGAATATTGGCAGGCAGAGAATTTGCTCGGCCGCCAAACGCGCCACCGGAAGGTTCTCCGCCACAGCAGACGGCAACCCACGGTACATCGGCATATCGGCAATCAGCGGGTAGAAATAGCGCCGCACGAACACGTTCGCGTCGCGCATGCGGCCGTAGACTTCGTCTCGGCTAAGCGGGTGCTCATCAGTTATGAGAATGGGGAAATACGAGAAATTGTTGCCTTCCAACCACTCGTCGCCGACAAACCGGATCCCCTTCAAGCCCGAAAGCCTGCGGCGGTACTCCAAATAGATCTCTCGCCGCGCCGCAATGGCCCGATCGACGTGCTGAAGTTGCAACAAACCTAGCGCGGCGCTCACCTCGCACATCTTGCCGTTGATGCCCGGCGCCACCACCGTCACCTCATCAGCAAAGCCGAAGTTTTTGAGGTAGTCGATGCGCTGCTTGGTTTTGGCGTCGGGGCAAACAATGGCGCCGCCCTCGAAGGTCGT
>Ga0209400_1002706_pt1 | contig 13262 bp, 15 predicted proteins | sample M_130807_EF_Meta_FD_187313 | JGI IMG/M metagenome (GOLD analysis project Ga0209400, IMG submission 187313) | Freshwater microbial communities from Lake Montjoie, Canada to study carbon cycling - M_130807_EF_MetaG (SPAdes) (version 2) | ecosystem: Environmental > Aquatic > Freshwater > Lake... | reverse complement strand
GGCGTAGGCAATATCAGCGTCCAGCTTGTCGTACAGCGGCTGGCCCAGGCCCACCGGCACCTTGGACGCCGTGACGCGGATGCGCGCGCCGCAGGAGTCCCCGGACTTGCGCAGCGCGTCCATATAAGCTTCCAAGGCATCCACATTGGCCATGGGCGCGAAAAACGGGTTCTTGGGCACGTGCTCCCAGTCCTCAAAAGCCACCGGCATCTCGCCCAGCTGCGTCATGCAGCCGCGAAACACCGTGCCGTACTGGGCCAGCAGCCACTTCTTGGCTACCGCACCGGCGGCCACCATGGGCGCGGTCATGCGCGCCGAGGAACGCCCGCCCCCGCGCGGATCGCGCAGGCCGTACTTTTGAAAATACGTGAAATCCGCGTGCCCGGGGCGGAAGGTGTCCAGCAGGTTGCCGTAGTCCTTGCTGCGCTGGTCGGTGTTGTGGATCAGCAGCGCAATCGGCGTACCGGTGGTGCGGCCTTCGAAGACGCCACTGAGAATTTGTACTGCGTCGGGTTCGTTGCGCTGGGTCACGTGGCGGCTGGTGCCGGGACGGCGGCGGTCCAGGTCGCCCTGTATGTCCGCCTCGGACAGCTCCATGCCCGGCGGGCAGCCGTCAATCACGCACCCGATGGCCGGGCCGTGGGATTCGCCAAAGTTGGTGACCGCAAAAAGTTGTCCAAAGGTGTTTCCGCTCATGCAGGGGATTATCCCTGAGCGCCTTTGTCCGCCTCGGGCCAATCCCGGATGTAGGCCTTGAGCATCTGGTTCTCGAAATTCTGGCTGTCGACCACGGCCTTGGCGACGTCGTAGAAGCTGATCACGCCCATGAGCATGCCGTGGTCCATCACGGGCATGTAGCGGGCGTGGCGCTCCAGCATCATGCGGCGGACTTCGTCCATCTCGGTTTCCAGGGTGCAGGTCAGCGGGGCGTCGTCCATGGCGCTGCGCACCAAGGTGCTGCCCAGATTGCCGCCGTTTTTGACGATGGCCTGGATCACCTCGCGAAAAGTCAGCATGCCCACCAGATCGCCGTGCGACATCACCACCAGCGAGCCCATGTCGCGCTCGGCCATCAAGGCGGCGGCTTCGGCCAGGGGTTCATCGGGGCGGGCAGTGAACAGGGTGCCGCCCTTGAGGCGCAGGATATCGCTGACTTTCATGGTGTGTCCCTCGGACCGTGAACTGCGCGGGCGCGCGACAGGGGTGAATCGTGCTGCCAATATAGCCCACAATAGCCGTCCAAGCGCCCCGCCCTGCCCCTTTCCCGGGGCGTCTACGACCCGGAGTTACCCCCATGGCTGGCTATTCAGACCCCCACTTTGACACCCTGGCGCTGCACGCGGGGGCCAGCGTTGACGCCACCGGCGCGCGCGCAGTGCCCATCCACCTGACCACGTCCTTCGTCTTCGAGTCCAGCGACCATGCCGCCTCCTTGTTCAACCTGGAGCGCGCAGGCCATGTCTACAGCCGCATCAGCAACCCCACCAACGCGGTGCTGGAGCAACGTGTCTCGGCACTTGAAGGCGGCATAGGCGCTATCACCACCTCCAGCGGACAGGCCGCGCTGCACCTGGCGATTTGCACGCTCATGGGCGCGGGCGCACACATCGTGGCGTCCACCGCGCTGTATGGCGGCTCGCACAACCTGCTGCACTACACGCTCAAGCGCTTTGGCATTGAGACCACCTTTGTCAACCCCAGCGACATGGACGCCTGGCGCGCCGCCGTGCGGCCCAATACCAAGCTTTTTTTCGGCGAGACGGTCGGAAACCCCGGCCTGGACGTGCTGGACATCGCGCAGGTCAGCGCCATCGCCCACGACAACGGCGTGCCGCTGCTGGTGGACTCCACACTAACCTCGCCCTGGCTGATCAAGCCCTTTGAGCACGGGGCGGATCTGGTCTACCACTCGGCCACCAAATTCCTCTCCGGCCACGGCACGGTGGTCGGCGGCGTGGTGGTGGACGGCGGCAGCTTCGATTGGGAGCGTTCGGGCAAGTTTGATGAGCTCTCGCAGGTCTATGCCGGTTTCCACAACATGGTGTTCAGCGAGGAGAGCACGGTGGGCGCGTTCCTGCTGCGGGCGCGCCGCGAAGGGCTGCGCGACTTTGGCGCATGCATGAGCCCGCACAGCGCCTGGCTGATTTTGCAAGGCATCGAAACCCTGCCGCTGCGCATGGCGCGGCACATGGGCAATACCGAGCGGGTCGTGGAATTCCTGGCTGCCCACCCCATGGTCTCGCGCGTGGGCCACCCCATGCTGGAGAGCCACCCCGGCCATGCCCTGGCCAAAAAGCTGCTGCCGCGCGGCGCGGGCTCGGTGTTCAGTTTTGACATCGCGGGCAGCCGCGCCCAGGGCCAGAAATTCATCGAAACCCTCCAGGTCTTCAGCCACCTCGCCAACGTGGGCGACTGCCGCAGCCTGGTCATACACCCCGCCAGCACCACCCATTTCCGCATGGACGACGCGGCGCTGCGCAACTCCGGAATCGGCCCCGGCACCATCCGCCTGTCCATCGGCCTGGAAGACCCGGACGATTTGATCGAGGACCTGAAACGCGCGCTCAAAGCCGCCGAAAAAGCGGGAGCTGCCACATGAAATACCAGGTCCAGGGCACCAGCCTGTACGCCTACACCGGCGGCAAAGCCTTTAACCCGGCGCAGCCCACCGCCGTCTTTATCCACGGCGTGCTCAATGACCACAGCGTGTGGATTTTGCAGACCCGGTTTTTTGCGCACCACGGTTGGAATGTGTTGGCCATCGATTTGCCAGGACACTGCAAAAGTGCGGGCGCACCACCCGCCAGTGTGGAAGCCGCAGCCGATGTGGTGCTGGCGCTGCTGGACGCGGCCGGGCTGGAACGCGCAGCCTTGATCGGCCACAGCTTTGGTGCGCTGATTGCGCTGGAAGCCGCTGCCCGCGCGCCACAGCGGGTCAGCCACCTGGCACTGTTGGGCGTGGCCTATCCGCTGCGGGTGTCTGCGGCGCTGCTGGAAGCCTCGGTGAGCGCGCCGGAAAAAGCCATCGCCATGGTCAATGTGTTCTCGCATTCCATGCTGGCCCCGCCGCCCTCGGCGCTGGGGCCGGGCACCTGGATTTATGGCGCGTCCCGCGCGCTCATGCGCCGGGTGCTGGCCAGCAATACGGATACCAATGTGTTCTACACCGGCTTCAAGGCCTGCGACAGCTACACAGGCGCCGAAGCGGCCATCGCGCAGGTGCAATGCCCGGTGCTGTTCGTGCTGGGCAACGCCGACCAAATGGCCCCGCCCAAGGGCGCACAAGGCCTGCTCAAACTGGCGCCCCACGCCCGCACCGCCATGGTCCCGGCCGGCCACCAGATGATGGTCGAAGCACCAGAAGAAGTGCTGGCGGCTTTGAAGCAGCTGCTGCGCTAAACCCCAGACAAGGCGGCCCGTATGGCAAAGGTAGCGGTAATCGGTGGCGGTTTTGTCGGCCTGTCCAGCGCCTATTGGCTGCTGCGCGACGGGCACCAGGTAACGCTGTTTGACGCGGCAGGCGTGGGCCACCGCGAAGGTGGCGCGTCCTTTGGCAACGCGGGCACCTTTGCCACCTATGCCTGCATTCCGGTCAACAACCCCTCGGTGTTCCGCGACCTGCCGCGCTACCTGCTTGCGGCGGACAGCCCTTTTCGCGTGCGCTGGCGGCATCTGCCAGAACTCACGCCCTGGTTGCTGCGGTTTGTCTTGCATTCCACGCAACAGCGTTCCACCGCCACGGCCACCGCCTTGTCGCATTTGCTGGGTCGCGCCTACAGCGGCTATGCCGATCTCATCGCGCAAGCCGGTCTGGAGCCGCTGGTGCAGCGGCAGGCTTGCCTGTACCTGTATTCAGGCGAGGCCGCGTTCCAGGCCTCGCAGCCCACGCTGGCCCTGCGCCAGCAATTGGGCGTGCACACCCAGGTGCTGAACGCCGGCGAAGTCGCCGCTTTGGAGCCCGGGCTGGCCCCGCTGTTTGCGCGTGGCGTGCTGTTTCCCGATTCCTGGTTTTTGTCCGACCCCGGCGCTTTTGTGACCCAACTCGCGCAGTGGCTGGTGGGCCGGGGCATGGCGCTGCACACCGAGGCCGTCACCCGCATCAGCCCGCTGCCCGAGGGCGTGGTCTTGGAGGCGCAGCGGCAGACCGCCGCCTTTGACCACGTGGTACTGGCCGCCGGTGCGCACGCGCGCACGCTGGCGGCGCACTGCGGCGATGCCGTGCCGCTGGGCGCAGAGCGCGGCTACCACCTGCTGTTTGAGGGCACGCGCGCCCTGATTTCGCGCCCGGTCGGCTGGGCCGAGCGCGGCTTTTACATGACGCCCATGGCGCGCGGCGTGCGCGTGGCCGGTACGGTGGAACTGGCCGGACTGGGACGCGAGCAACACCCCGGTCTGCTGGATTTGCTGCGCTTCGCCTCCAAGCGCGCCCTGCCCGGCCTGGGCGAACCCCGCGAGCCCTGGCTCGGTTTTCGCCCCACTTTGCCCGACGGGCTGCCGGTGATGGGGCACGCCAGCGGATCGCGCCGCGTGGTTTATGCATTCGGGCACCAGCACATCGGGCTGACGCTGGGCGGCATCAGCGGCGCCATCGTCGCCGATCTGGTGGCCGGGCGCAGCCCCGCGTTGGATTTGTCGCCCTATTCGCCCCGCCGTTTTTAACGATTTGGAAACTCCATGACCAGCCTGCTGATCCGCAACGCCCACACCGTCGCCACCCAGAACGACGCGGGTGATGAACTGCACAACGCGTCCATCCTGGTGCAAGACGGGTTGATCGCCTCCATCGGCCCGGCCCATGAGCTGCCGGATACGGCGGACGAGGTGATTGACGCGCGCGGCCATCTGGTCGTGCCCGGCCTGGTCAACACCCACCACCATATGTACCAGTCGCTCACGCGCGCCGTACCAGCGGTGCAAAACGCCGAGCTGTTTGGCTGGCTGCGCGGCCTGTACCCGATCTGGGCGGGCCTGACGCCCGAGATGGTGCGGGTCAGCACGCAAGTCGCCATGGCCGAACTGCTGCTCAGCGGCTGCACCACCAGCAGCGACCACCTCTACATCTACCCCAACGGCGTGCGGCTGGACGACAGCATCGACGCCGCCCGCGCCATCGGCATGCGCTTTGTGGCCACGCGCGGCAGCATGAGCGTAGGTGAGTCGGCTGGCGGCCTGCCGCCCGATAGTTTGGTGGAGCGCGAGGACGCGATCCTGATCGACACCCAGCGCCTGATTGAGCGCTACCACGACGCCAGCCACGGCGCGATGACGCAAGTCGGCGTGGCCCCGTGTTCGCCCTTCAGCGTCAGCCGCGACCTGATGCAGACCTCGGCCGAGCTGGCGCGCAGCTACGGCGTGCGCATGCACACCCACCTGGCCGAAAACGACCACGACGTGGCCTACAGCCAGGAGAAATTCGGCTGCACCCCGGCGCAGTACGCGCAGGACCTGGGCTGGACCGGTGCCGACGTGTGGCACGCGCACTGCGTGAAGCTGGACGAAGCCGGCATCAGCCTGTTTGCCGCCACCCGCACTGGTGTGGCGCACTGCCCCTGCAGCAATATGCGACTGGCCAGCGGCATCGCCCCGGTGCGCCAGATGCTGAACGCCGGTGTGCCCGTCGGCCTGGGGGTGGATGGCAGCGCCAGCAACGACGGCGCAAACATGCTGGCCGAGGCGCGCCAAGCCCTGCTGCTGGCGCGCCTGCGCAAGTCGCTAGAGGCGCCGCATACCAACGCGCAAGGCCGCACCGTATTCGGCTGCGACACCGCCCCCTTGGAGATGACCGCCCGCGACGCGCTGCGTGTTGCCACACGCGGCGGCGCGCAGGTGCTGGGGCGCAGCGACATCGGGCACCTCAGCGCCGGCATGTGCGCCGACCTGGCCATATTTGATTTGGGCACCCTGGGCCAAGCCGGTGGCGCGGTGCACGACCCGGTGGCCAGCCTGCTGCTATGCGCCAGCGCGCAAGCCGCGTACACGGTGGTCAACGGCCGGGTCGTGGTGCGCCAAGGCAAACTGGCCACGCTGGACGCGGGGCCGCTGGTGGAGCGGCATAACCGGTTGGCGCGGGAGTTGTTGGTGGGGGTTTGATGCGCTAAGCGGAGCGCTAGGGTGGACTCACCTCCACCAAAATCTCACTCCGCCGCCAAAACGGCAGTGTCCACGGCGGGTCGTAGCGGGCCAGTTGCGGGGCGGCGACGGGGGTCCAGCCTTTGGCCTTGATCCAGGCCAGCAGCTCGGCGGTTTTGTCTTCCACCTTGGACTGCGTGTTGATGCCGGGGTAGCGCACCACGGCGTACCACTTGGCGGGTACTTCGCGCAGGGTGACTGCCGGGTTCTTGGGCTTGGGGATGGTTTGCAGCGTGTACTGCGATGGCATCACAAACTGCACGCGCCAGTCTTGCGCATCGCGCATGGGCGTGTCCGCCGCGCGGGGCTCCACGGTCACCGGCGCGGTCATGGCGATCTTGGCCGAACCGCTTTGGCCGGGGGCTTGGTTGTTGCCAAAAATAAAGTCGGCAATGGCGCGAAAGCCCTGGCTGGACGCCGCGTCCATATCGCCCGCGACTGCCGTTTCGGCAATCAAATAGGGCGCGTACTGGCGCAGCTCGAAAGCGCCCTCTAAAAGATGCGATGTGTACTTCGGTTCTTCAATGGCCATGGCAGGAGCCCCGTAGGTTGCGAGCGCCAGAGCCAGCGCCGCAAGAGAAGAAAAAGGGCCGATAGGCCGGCTGGTGGTGGGCATATGCAATTTTTGATTCCTCAGCTGGTGAAGCGCTGCATCCTACTGGCCGCGCGGGGCACAGCGAAAATGCGCGGATGAAAGCCACACGACCCATACCCTTACGCGGTTGGAACTTTATTCGCGCGGGCTTGTTTCTACTGTTGTGTACCGCACTCACCTCGGTACACGCGCATTTGATGTCAGCGGGCTCTGGCGTGATCACGCTGCGGGAGCACTCGGCGCTGGTGATGCTGGCGGTCCCCGTGGAAGCGATTCCGGCACTGGCGTCCAATGCCGCCGGTAACCGAGACCACGGCCTGCAAGCTAGCGACATCCAAGCGCGCAGAGCCCAGGTGCTGGCCGAATTGCGTAAAGGCCTGGTTTTGCAAGCCGACGGCCAGGACGCGCAGATCACCGTGGAGGACCTCATCGTCTCGTCCGAGCCCGACCCGGCGGGCCACGGCATCAGCCAGGTGGAATGGCTCATACAGGTCCAATGGCCCAATATTTCCAATCCACCCGAGGCCTCCAGCCCGGTACAGCGCCTGTACCTGGCCTTGTCCATCTTTCCACCTAACGCCCCGGCGGACTTTGCGTACACCGTTCAATTCAGCCACCCGGCGCGGGCTTACAGCGAAGCGGTGCTGATCAGCCCTGCCCAACCCGGCTACACCTTTCTGACCGAAAGGCCACCGCAAACCTGGACGGCATTCGCGCGGGGTTGGCTCGGCTTTTGGCATCACACGGCCTTGGCCCTGCTGGTGCTGGCCGTGCTAGCCACGCAGGCAACGCTGCGCCAGGCAGGCATCCACGCGGTGGGCTTATTGGTCGGGTCCTGCGCGGCGGGGTGGGCGCTGCAACGCATTGGCTGGGGCATCCCCGACGCCTGGAGCCAGATGGCTGCGGCCGGTGCGCTGGTAGTTTTGTCCGGGGCTTGGTTCACCCAAGCGGCCCGGCTGGGGCCGATACGCGCCGTGGCATTTGGCCTGTCGTTGGTCTTGTTGGGTGTTGCCCTGCCGCCGCTCGATTCCTATGCGCTATACGTCAATTGGGCGGCGCTGGGGCAGGCCGCCGCCGCATGCGCCCTGCTGCTGCCGGCCGGGGTGCTGCTGCGCGTGCAGTATTCTTGGCAGCGAAAAGCCGCGGCCGTTGGGTTTGCTGCAGGCTGGTTTGTACTGGTCACACAGGCATTGGCCTTGACCGCATGAGCGAACAAGAGGGCACATGATCCATTCACGAGACGCAGCCATATTGGGGCTGATGCTGGCCATCGGCGCAGGCACAGCGGTATTCAACTGGAAAGCGGTGCAGGCCCAATCGGGCGGCGACAAGGCGGTCAACACCAGCGCCTTGGACTGCAATGTGCAAAGCAATGTGCCCAGCCCCAGCCTGCCGGGCATGAACAGCGAGGTCCGTATGGAATGCAGCGGCAGCCAGCGCAGCATGACGGCCAACAGCATTCCCAACCACATCGTGGGTAACTTCCCCGGCCCGGGCAACCCCAACCGCATCAGCGCACAAAACAGCCGCTTTTCCATGCCCCTGAGCGCGCGGGTGGTGCGCGACAAAGGCATGGCGGTCAACGTGCCCGGCTATGCGCGCAACGGCATCATGCTGGAGCCGCAGACTGAAGAAGTTTTCGGTGGCGTCGGCATGGGCCGCGAGGGCTGGCGCTATGAAGCCATCCAAACGGTTTACAACCTGGGCCTGGACATGAACCTGGCCCATGTGCAACCCACCGGCAACTACCACTACCACGGCCTGCCGTCCGAGTACATCAAGCTGCTCAACCAGGGCGAGCAAATGACGCTGATGGCCTGGGCCTCAGACGGCTTTCCGATTTATGCGCGCTACGGCTACAACAACGCGATGAACGCCGCCAGCGGCATCAAGGTGATGCGCCCCAACTTCCGCCTCAAGACGCCGGAGGAATTGCAAGCCACCCGGGTCAGCGGCCAGCCACGCCCCGGTTTTGATACCGGCGAGACCCGCCGCAAAAGCCAGATCAACAGCCTGCCACAGGGCGTTTTTGTGCAGGACTGGGTCTACGACAGCAGTCTGGGCGGCGATCTCGACGAGTGCAACGGCCGCTTTGGCGTGACACCGGAGTTCCCCCAGGGCATCTACCACTACTACGTCACCGAAGCCTACCCCTACATGCAACGCTGCATCAAAGGTGACGGCAAAGAGCTGCGGACCGGCCAAGGCGGTGGCCCAGGCGGAGGTCCAGGTGGTGGTCCAGGTGGTGGTCGCCCGCCCAAAGGTGATTGATAGAGCGGCACGCCTGAAGACAACACACAGCCATGGACATCCTCTACCTCCTCATCCCGCTCTCCGTGGTGCTGGTTTTCTGCATCCTCGCCGGGTTGTGGTGGGCGATTGACCGGGGGCAGTTCGACGAGCTCGAAGGCGAAGCGGCGCGCGGGTGGTCGAAAAAGCCGTTTTTCTGGTTCCCCGCTGAGTTTGTTGGAGTGCCTATGTCCCCTCGCCCCTTCACTGTCAACGCCGCGCCCGCCGCCACGCCCGCGTGGTGGACCTATGGCTATGTGTGGTTGGTGCTGTCCGGTCCGCTGCTGGTCGTGATTGCCAGCTTCATCACCATGTGCATCGCCTACACCCGCGTGGATCCGGTGGTCGATGACAACTACTACCAAAAAGGTCTGGCCTTGTCCCCATCCGTCCAGAGCCGGGACCATGTGGAGGCAGCGCATGCCCCGGCCTCGCTGTCGACGCCCCCCGTCAAACCCTGATCATTGGGCCCACATTGGGCCCACTGCGGCGCTGGCCCAGCGCTAAGGTTCTACCACCAGCATGCAAGGCGATTTCACTTTCAGCAGCGCAGCACGCTCGCCACACAGCTTCATCGCCAGGCGCTCGCCTTGTGCCGACAAACGGACGTAAATCGAGCAACTCCAAGCCATTTTTGCGCCGTCAATTTGGCTGTCAAACGCGGCCGCGCAATGCCCGTAGCGCCCCAGTTCCGGACGGTCCCGGACCCACTGGGCCTGCAAGGCCTCGGGCAATTTTTGCGGCGAAATGGTGGGGAAGCTCTCTGCATAGACGGCGACCGATAAAACAAATAGGGGCGCAACCATCCATCGTTGACATGTATTCGGGGCCATAGGATGCTCCATGTGAACTGCAATGAGGGTGTCAGCACGCCTCGAAAGTTTGTACCGGGAGGGTACCAGCCTTCCAGTGGCTAATGCGTGTCTGCGCCGCTGGCAACCGCGCACAAGGCGCTCATATCGACGATATGGATTTCACGCCCGTCCACCGTCAAAATGCCACGGCCCACCAGCTTGGTCAGGGTGCGGCTGACAGTCTCAATCTTGAGGCCCAGGTAGTTGCCCAGGTCTTGGCGGGTCATGCGCAGCACCAGTTCGGTAGCCGAGAAGCCGCGCGCCTGCAAACGCTGGCCCCAGTTCACCAAAAAAGCGGCCAAACGCTCTTCGGCCTGTGCGTTGCCCAGCAGCAGCATGACCGAGTTTTCGCGCACGATTTCGCGGCTCATGATGCGGTGCACATGGTGCTGCACAGCAGGAATTTCGCGGGACATGTGTTCCACACTGTCAAACGGGATCACACAGACTTCGGCGTCTTCCAGGGCCACCGAATCGCAGCGGTGCTTGTCCTCCACGATGCCGTCCAGGCCGATGATTTCGCCCGACATCTGAAAGCCGGTGACTTGTTCACGGCCGTCTTCGTGCAAGACAATGGTTTTGAACACACCGGAACGGATCGCAAACAGGCTCTCAAAAGGGCTCCCGTTGCGGAACAGGGTTTCCCCTTTGGCAATTTTGCGCCGCCCCTCCACCAGCGTGTCCACCCGCAGGCTCTCGGCGGAATCCATGCCTATGGGCATGCACAGCTCGCGCAAATTACAGTTGGAACAAGCAACTTTCAGGACATCGACTTTCATGGCTCCATTCAACCACAAAAGTATTGCTTTGAATCAAATACTTGTCTTAATGGTAAAAGTAAATGACCAAGGCACCGCGTCGAAATGATCGCGGTAGAACACACCGAACCGAGGCGCCGGCACCGGGACCTGCCCCTGCATCAGCGCGCCACCGGGACGGCGTCGTTTGCCGCTTCGCCTACCAACCAGTCTTTCAAAGCTATGACGTCACTGCGCGCGCGCGCGGCGTGGGACGCCACGATATACATGGGCTGGTCGGTGGTCACGCTCTGGGGCACCGGGCGCACTAAGCGACCCTGGGCAATCAGCGGCTCCACGATATGGCGCCAGCCCAGCGCCAGGCCCTGGCCTTCGAGTGCAGCCTGCAGCACGATCGAATAATCATTAAAGGTCAGCGCCTTGCCCGCGCGCGCGGCGCGCGCGCCAAAGCGCGCCAGCCAGAGCGGCCAGTCCAGGCGCGGGCGGTAGCGCTCTTCCAGGTGCAGCAAGGTGCTATTGGCCAGGTCCTGCGGGCTCTGCAGCTGCGGATTCGCGGCCAGAAACGCCGGGCTGCACACGGCAAACACTTCCTCGTCTACAAAGCGCCAACGCACATGCTGGTTGAATTCGCCGCTGCCCAGGGTGATGGCCAGATCAATGCGCTCGTGCTCCAAGTCCAGGTCAATGTCGGTGGTGATGCAGCGCAGCGCAATGTCGGGGTGCTGCTGCTTGAAGCGCGCAATGCGCGGCATCAACCACCAGGTGGCGGTAGCGGTAGAAACTGCCAGGGTGACCTGGTGGCCCGGCGTCATGCTGCGCACCTCGCGCAGGGCCTGGTCCATCAAGGTCAGGCCCAGGCTCACTTGCTCTAACAAGTAGCGCCCGGCCTCGGTCAGTTCCACGCCCTTGTGGCGCCGGTCAAACAGCACCACGCCCAGTTCGTCTTCCAGCAGGCGAATGGCGTGGCTCACCGCCGGTTGGCCCACCGCAAGCTCCAGCGCGGCCTTGGTAAAGCTGCCGGTGCGCGCTGCGGCTTCAAAGGTAATCAGGTTACCCATGGCGGGCTGGTCAAAGCGCTTTAGCATGTAGTTAATTGGTGGCTTGGATGAACAGACCGGCAGACGGACAGGCAATCCAATCGTATGCGCATGTTTATTGCCCAGGTTTTGAGCATCACAAGCCCCTAGCCAGTGGCTAGCTGAGCGCATGTGCACTCTTTCAAGCGGGCAAGCGGGGCATCCATCCGGGCCATGACTTCCTCATGCGGGATGCTGGGCCGGGAGTCTTTGGCGTGGCGTCATGGCGATGCTTGCCAAGGGTTGATGACATTCACCCCAGCAGCTTCAAAAGGACGGGTGTCGCGGGTGGCGACGGCAAAGCCGTTGGCGAGGGCAATGGCTGCAATCAAGGCATCGGCCGTTTCGACCGCCAAGCCAGCAGCGCGGGACTTGGCCAGCAGCTCGGCATAGGCTTTGGTGCAAGCCAAATCGAATGACAGCACCCGGTTGGCAAACATCGGCAGCAGGCGTTTTTCCAAGTTGTCATGCAGGCTGTCCCGGCGCTTGCCGGCAGGCATGAGCGCGATACCTGCACGCAGCTCGGCTACCGTGATCGCGGACAGGTAGAGCGTTTCCAGCGCTTGCGCGTCGAGCCATTCAAGGACCCGGGCATGGGGTTCCCGGCGCTGCGGCTCCGAAATCACGTTCGTATCAAGCAGGATCATTCGAAACTTACCGCACGAGCCGCAGACTTGATGCGCACGCTCTCCAACAAGGCATGTTCTTCATCGGTCAGGCCACCCGTTTCGCGGGCGATGCTCGCCAGGAACGAGCCAAGTTTCACGCGCCCCTCCGGCTTAGCTGCCCGCTCCAGGATGTCGCGGATTTCCGCCTCGGTGCTGCGGCCATGGTGGGCGGCTTGGATTCGGATGGCCCGATGCACCTCATCAGGCAGGTTTCTTACATTCACGTTTGCCATTTGATATATCTCCATCAAAAAACATCAATGCACCCATTTTATAAATATGACACCAAAGCGCAAGCGTTTTCCATCTCCCCTAGTGCACCTTGCGCCGCCAGATTCCAGTCCGGCTCGGCTTGGCCATCAAGCAGGCGGATGGCGTGGCTCACCGCCGGTTAGCCCACGGCCAGCTCCAGCGCCGCCTTGGTAAAACTGCCGGTGCGCGCTGCTGCTTCAAAGGTAATCAGCTTGCCCATGGCGGGCTGGTCAAAGCGCTTTAGCATGCATGGAATTCATGGGTTGGATGCACAAACCAGCAGGTCATGTCCGGCGGATTACAACCTATTATCCGCACAGCTAGTCACCCGAACCGGAGAACCATGGCATGAGCGAATCTGATACCCAAGACCTTGACGCCCCTATGCTGGCCCTCGATGCCAAGCGCACCGCGCGCCGCGCAGGCGGCCGTGAGCGGCGCGACCCCAAGGCCAAGGTCTACGGCCCGGCCTACATCACCCGCGCCATCCCGACCTACGACGTGATGGGCGAGGAGAACCTGCAAAAAATCGAGGCCACGGCAGAGCGCATCCTGTGCGAGATCGGCATTGACGTGCGCGATGACGATGCGGCGGTGGACCTGTTCCGCAAAGCCGGGGCCAGCGTAGACGGCATGCGGAT
>Ga0209400_1002702_pt1 | contig 13275 bp, 15 predicted proteins | sample M_130807_EF_Meta_FD_187313 | JGI IMG/M metagenome (GOLD analysis project Ga0209400, IMG submission 187313) | Freshwater microbial communities from Lake Montjoie, Canada to study carbon cycling - M_130807_EF_MetaG (SPAdes) (version 2) | ecosystem: Environmental > Aquatic > Freshwater > Lake... | reverse complement strand
TTACCCAAATATTTTTGGTGAGAAAACAAATACTTACAATGTTTTATGTATGGAAGGCGTAATGATGGAGAAACTGCTCGCCGAACCCAAGTTATGGAGTGGTATTGAAACATTGGAGGCAAGCATACTGCCATGCGCCGGTCTCTCTACTTTCTCCTACTACGGTTGCCGAGATATTGCGCTCCGCAATTACGTGATGAGTGGTGAATTATATAGTAATAGTAGAGCTTTAACCTTAAAGAGATTGGAAGAAACCAGTAATTACTGTAAACCCTTAAAAGGAGAGGAATTATTCTACTGCTCTGGCCATGTAGGCTACAATCTGAGTGAGATTACTGGAGTTGTTAACTTGGATAAAACTATGGCTGAGTTAGCTCTTAAAACTTGTTCTAAACTTAATGAAGATAGTTGCTATGCGCCTTATTTTTCCTCCTTATACTCTCTAAGTAATAATAATACCTCTTTACTCCTTAAATATTGTTCTTTATTTTCTAGCAACATAAAAGGTAAGTGTGAGGAAGTAATTAAATAAGAAAAAGTTTAAGGAATCTCTACCACTAATTCTTTGCGAGAAATACCCTCTTCGTAATCTAGCAATAAATGGTAGATCGAAGCTAAATCCTCTGTATGTTCGGAGCGATTTCCTGTTATTTTGGAGAGCACTCTTATTATTTTAACCTCTACCCCGCTCCCTTCTAAAGCCTTTGCTATACTTGCAGTATAGCTCTCTAAAATGGATTTACCTAGAGAGAGAAGGCAGGACGCAACACCAGCTTTTGTAGCTAGTATATTGGAGGTCACTAGTATCACCCCTTTACGGTTTTTTTCCATCTCTAGTATAATAGGTTGTAATTCTACTAAATCAAAAAGATGTCGCTCTAGACTCGTCTCTATCTGTATTTTACTTACAGTTAAAGGATGCGCTTTTTCAAAGTATGAGCCATTAAATATAATAGCATCAATTCGCCCTATAGTATTTGGATTAAAGTTAGAACGATTGATATAATCAAAATGATCGTTTATAGTATTACTACTTTGATTACCTACAGCTACTACATGATGACCGGCTTTTGTGAATTCTTCCATCAAAGCTTTCCCTAAGTTCTCACCGTAACCGTAAATTAAAATTCGCATATTAATACTATACATTACTTACCTTTTTAGTCCTTACTTTTTACCTTCTATTCATTTACAAATTCAGCTAGTGAACAACAATTAAGATATATGGCTAATAAGATAAAGTTCAACACGCCGGAATCTCTGGTCTACGTTGGCTTGGATTGTGAAACATCAAGCGACAATTTTCAGACGGGCAGACCGATCCAAATTGGGATCTCAATCTATGTTGCTGGACAGCTTAAAGAGTACCAATCCTACATATATCATCGTGAACTTGATGACTGGTCAGCGGAGGCGGAAAATATCCATCACATCTCTCCCCAAGCACTCCTAACTGCCCCGGAGGCTCAAACTGTGGATGAGGAACTATTTCAATGGCTCAATAAAGAATTAGACTATCCCGCTATTAACAGTTTAGTTGCTGTGGGATGGAATGTTAATAGTTTTGACTTCCATTTCTTAAAACCAATCCTTCCCCTAACAATGGGTCTATTTTCCCGTAGAGTAGTTGAGTTAAACTCACTTATCCATCTATATTCGCAAACTAGTTTAGTAGCATATCGCACCTTTGATGAACTGAAAGAAATTGTAAAAAGCGAGGGCAGAGAAACCTTAGACGCTTACAGCATTAAAGGGAAAGAACATCAAGCGGCCTATGATGCAGCGCTAGGTTTAGCTATTTTCTCTAACTTAAAAGATTTGGTCCGTTGAAAATCTCTTTAACTTCAAATTATAAATAGGCAAAAGAAAAGAGGGGATTTTAATCCCCTCTTAGGTCTTTCTGCTTAATCTCTTGTTAAGCTGCGACTTGTGACCCAGCCGTCTAAATTTTACTATCGGAGCAAGCAAAGCATTACCAAGCCATTTAACTCACTTGGGCATTAAACTCTTTAAGTGCTTCCTCTAGAGAATTATCAGCTATCACCTTTGCTAGAAACTTACCTTTGACTGCTTTGTTTCCATGGTTATTCCTACTCGGGTGTTCGGGGAAAATAATTTGTTTAATCTTCCAACTCCTTAATACGTCGCTATGCTCTTGGGGCAGTAGCGAGTAGATCTCCTCTTCTACTACAACCTCATCCAAAATCTCCCTCCAAAATATTTTCAATGATTTTCCATTAAGTTTATCGCTAAACTTAATTTTATAGCAGGGGATTACTTCTTCTAACGGAGCTAGCCCATTATATGGGTTTACCACGTAAATCTTTGGTAGCCATAATAACTTATTCTCTTTCATTAATTCTTTAAAAGCTAGATTTTTATATAGGACCCCTTGGTAACGAATGTAGCCCGGCTCTAAATCATCCTGCATAACTAAAAATTCATTGCTTACCAATGCTTTTCCTTCATTGATTTGCTTTAACTTTTCTTTACTAAATAATATGTTTTTTGGAGGACTTGATTGCCTTACTAAAGCGCTCTCCGCCTTGACTCCCTTGCGTTCAGAATGAGGAATTAGTATTATCAATATTCTCGCACCATCTCCCAATCATCTGGCTCTACTAAAATCTTCATTTTTTGCAGACTCCCTAGATCGAATATTTTCTCTGTTTTGTTAAACTTTACCCTTAACCCTTCGCTTGAGTAAGCTAGGACTAATCCTTCTCCATATTGCTCATGTTCTACCAATAAACCATAATGCGCAGCGTTATGGATGGAGATATTACTTGTGATCATTTTTTGTTCTATGGGTGGTGTTTCCGATATCTCTTTCTGGCTTTCTCCTGTTATCTCCAACTGATTAAACTCCCCTAATCTGCTAAATACTATCCCTATAAAGTTCACTGCCGTAGGAATAGGTAACTCCTTCCATAAGGCTCTTGCGGTAAATGCTAGTAACTTCATATCTTTTGTTGGCGAGTTTAATTCTATTTTTTTTGAGTATCCGTGACTCTCTCCCACCATTGTTACTATTATTCTTTTACAAGATCTACCTTGCTTATGTATTCTATTGAGTATCTCACTTAACAACTCCTCAAAGACGCTTTCCGCATCTCTCTCATAATATCGCATACTGCGAGTGGCACCCATGGATTTTGTATAAGGATTCTTTTCTACTCCCCCAAAAGGTAGGTTATTAACTAGAGCATAAGTAAACCTCCCTTGGTACTTTCCTACTAAATTTTCTAAATTTTTCTCGCTCAAACCTACTAAATCACCAACTTTCTCATACCTTAAAGGCAGTAGTTTTGCTTGCGTTCTAGGTCCTATTCCCATTACATTGCTTAACTTTTGCCCGTACAAAAATAATTGCTGCTCTTCGCTTCTCAGTAGGCAAAATCCTTCAGGCTTACTACTCTCTGTAGCTAATTTAGCGACAATCTTATTGCTAGCAATGCCAATACTGATGGTTATTCTTAAACTATCCTTTACCTCCTGGGCAATTGCCCTGCCGACTTTTGCCATTAATTGGTATCGCGCTTCCTCCTCCTCTTCCCTAATCGTGGCGCGAAATTCCTTTTTCATACTCCTATAATCTAAGAAGCACTCATCCATACCAAGTGTTTCATACTCTGAGAAATATTTTTCCACAATTTTTTTAACTCTAGCACTTACTAGCGCATAAGCCTCCATCCGGTTCGTTACAAAAACCAGGTTAGGGCATTTTCTCTTCGCTTCCGTCTTAGTCATACCGACTTTTACCCCTCTTGCTTTTGCATCATAAGTTGCTGCGGTTATTATCGCTTGGCCTCTTGGGGCGGAAATTGCTACTGGTAAATGAGCAATTTCTGGATTCAAGGTTTTTTCGACGCTCGCAAAAAACGAATCTAGATCCATATGCATTATAATGTTTTTCATACCTTTATGTTACTTTCTCCGTTTTCCTCATATTATCTACTAGGTCTTTGTAGCTCAGGGGATAGAGCAACCGCCTCCTAAGCGGTAGGTCGTCGGTTCGATTCCGATCAAGGACACGAAAAAACCGGCGAGATTTTCCCACCGGTTTTTTCGCTTAATACTTTATTACTTACAATTTACTGCGCCGAGAGTACTCTTACTAGAGAAACTGACCGGTATTGAACACTTGAATTTGCCACTTTCACCAGTGAAAGTGAATTTACTATCAGCTCCTGAAGTTTGTAATTTAGTAAAACTAACTTCAGTATTAATCTTAGACATTGCAGCCATGTACTGATCAAGAGTTGGGGCCTTTCCAGCCGCAGCCTTATCAGCTGTTGCTACAGCGGTAGTGATTATCTTCACAAATGCGGTTGAAGCCTCTGAAGCTGATTTAGCGAAAACTGCATCTGCTGGAACAGGATCTGGTTTTGGTGCAACTGACCCATTATCGTTACCTGTCATGCTACCGTCGGTGTTTCCTTCGGCATTATCGGTGGTACTATCGGTTGTGGTTTCAGTAGCGGTAGTTGTATCCTCTACCTTTGCATCTTTTGTTTTACCGCATCCGGTTAAAACTAATGATCCAGCAAGCGCTAAGGTCACTAGTGCGATTAATTTTTTATTCATTTATTTCCTCTCTTTTTCTCGCTTGCTATTACTATCCAACGAACTTAAAAAATGACATATATTTTCTTTTTAGTTGGATGAGAATGCTTCCTATTGTATATCTTGCATAATTTAAAGTATGGAATTAGTGGACATTTTAAATGAAGCTGGAGAGAAATCCTACACCTTTGCTACTAGGGAAGAGGCTCACCTAAAAGCTCTATGGCATAGAAATGTAGGACTTTTTTTGTACTACCAGTCAAATGGTGAAGATTATCTAATTTTTTCCGAAAGATCTCAACTCAAAAAATCCTTCCCTGGAATGTTCGACCTGGCAGCCTCTGGTCATCTCTCTAAAGGTGAGAGCTCTGAAGATGGTTGTCGAGAATTTGTGGAGGAGCTAGGTACCACCTCCCTACTGGAAGGTCTTCAATATCTTGCTGATTTCAAGTTAATAAACTCATACAAAATAGGTGAGCAAAGATATTATAATCGAGAATTTCTCTCCCTATATTTTAAAAAAGTATCCTCGTTGGAGATTTTCACCATAGATCTAACAGAGATCGCTAGGCTTATTGCTATTAAGGTAGTAGACCTACCCATGCTACGTTCGGGCGAAGTGGTTCCAGCATTTGAAGGTAATCCATCATTACCTTTTCTTAAACATATTTCACTACACGACTTTATCCCATCGGACTCTGCTTACATAGAAAATATCCTCGATAAAATAATTAATACTCCTCTAACCAACATATCTTGCTAGTAGAAAAGCGCCCCTCGAGAGGGGCGCTTTTACTTAGATATTTTTAATCATTAGTAGTAGATCTGCTATGGATCCTTGGTATTCTCTACCCAAAGATTCAAAGGTGATCCACTCTTCTGTAGTACTTAGTGTACTTTTTAATATATTTGCAAGATAATTACGTACAAATATTGGAGTATTTTCAGCTAAGAAAGCTGTAAGAGGTAATTGAAAGGCAATCTTTTCGGTAAGAAACTTAGAATTAATTATCTCCTGCGAAATATGATTTCCATTCTTAATTGAACCTTTAATTGCTTCCATCAAGACACTCTCTGGATGAGCATGAGATGATAGAATACTGTCAACCCCAACCCATGGATAATGCGAGATTAATACGCCAATTTTACCGGCATCCTCTGTTAACTTACGAATTCCTCTTAGGTTGTACCAACTCAAGGAAGATTCATGAAGTAACTTATTTAGATGCTCGCCGTTGGAATACTGGGATGCGATTACTGAAAGTGATGCTTGTTCAGTGATTGTCGCCTGTCGATTTTTTTCCCAGTGAGCAATAATCTCTTCAATAACCTTATCCATATCGGAAGTACTATTTACGTTAGCAATCTTTTCTTGAAAGTTTACTACTTGCTTATCTCTACTCTTTTTAATTAGCGTAATAGCTTCAGCAAGGTGTTTTGAATAGTACGAGTTATTAGTAGTATCATTGTAACGATCTTGAACTGATTTTATCATTTCGATGTAATCGCTTTCAACTTCTTTATGGATGGGTCCATGATTAGTTAGAAGTTCCACAAAATTAGCTAAAAAGACAAAATGCCCAATGGACAACTTATCGTATGCTGATCTTGTTTTGTTCTCAGTATAAACAATAGCGGTTTTTAGTACGTTAAGTATATTTTTCTGCCCTTCAAGAGTAAGGTGGGCAGTTCGAGCGCTAGCATAAAGTGCGCCCATATTACCGGATTGTTCACTCACTAATGTTGCCAATTCAGGCGCATTAGCTAATAGATTCGAAAGCTGCTGTGCTCTATTGTCGTAGGCCCCTCTATCGGGAGTGGAGCTCTCGCCAAATTCTTTCAATAATCCAGTCATGGCAATACCCTTAACTTCAAGAGAAACTACATTGTTGGAAATTAGCGCAGAGAGCGAACCTATACCGTTAGATTTTTCAGCGATAGTGCGATAGACTAATTCTGGAAGATCTTCCCTCTCAGCTAAAGCCTGCAGAACTTTCACTCTTTTTTCTTTACTAACTAAAGAGATAATCTCTGCGTCAGCTCGGTCTTTTTTGGAAGCCCAGGCTGCTTTAACAATTCCTGCGGGTACATCTTTTAAAGCGTCATCAAGCTCGGGAAGTAAATCCTCAATCTTGGCTAGCTTTGCCAGCAATTCATTATTTCCTACTCTTGTACCGTAGGAAAAAATTTGTTTTTGGATTTCAGGTTCGCGAGACGGTAGTTCTAAAAACGAACTATAGACAGCGCTAATTAAACCTGATTCATCAATGTTACTCATTTTTACCTATTTCTAGTAGATGTGATGTATATAACCGTTAGAGCATTTTGGCGATAAGAATAACATCCCTTACTTCACCTTTGAAACCATCAAGAAATAGCCCCATCGCCACATCAAACTCTTCTTCTGTTAGTTTTAGGGTTACGAGGTTCTTTGTAAACCGTTCTTTGTTAAAAAAAGAGATGTGCCCATTAAGGAAATTACGATCTTGGTATCTTTCTTTATAGTGTTGATCATTAAAGTAATATAGATTATATACTCTTGGATCGTATCGGTAGATACTTTTGCTTAAACTACTTGTAAAGAGTCCGCCTACTACTAGCGCTGCGCCACCCAACCAAAGCAGTCCGGTTAATACCACGCTACTATTTTTTATAATTATTCCATAAATAATTGAAGCCAAACCTAAATTGAGCAAAAGTAAAGAAATGATCCTTAACGCTACTAACTCTCTTAATTTCTTACTTACCAAATCCCGCACTGCTTCTCTATTCTTATTGCACCACTGCATCTCAACCTCGTAGAGCCAGTTTTGCACTGTAGTTTTAGCTATTTCTGAAGCCGGTACAAGGGCTTCAAAGGCGTAATCCGCGCTATATTTATAATCTTTCACATATCTTTTATACATCTTTTTAGACATTTTCTGCACACTGGGTTCACTCCTCCAGTTACAACCGCAACCCTCTTTAAAACATTGGTAGCAACTACTTTTATTCACCGTTTAAGACCTCAACTGCTCTATCATGCCCGGCTTTAATATATTTTGCTGTGTTACTAAAATCTCTATTATCTACATCATATATTGAATTATCCACACTTATTACTTTTACTCTCCTGTCTCTTGCGGCGATTTTTACTTGTGCAGCAATGGAGTGAGCGAAACCTTTACGGAGCATATCTAGGGCTCTTTTGTTCTTTTCTTTAAGATGCTCTCCGCTAGCATCCAGAATATAGATTACATCTAACTTATCAGCTTGAGGAAAGTATAGCGGGGCCATCATACTGATCCCGCCATCTACATGTAACTCCCCCTCCAAATCGATTGGTGGAAATATACCAGGAATCGCAGTGGTTGCTAGTAAGATATCTTTAAGTGAACCTTTATCGTGAATAAAACTATTACCGTTGGAAAGTAAGGTAGTGTTGATGTAAAGCGGGACTTTAGTATCGGTGAACTTATTGCTAGGTATGTTACCTATCATTTTTTTCACTCCCTTGTTCTCAAATAGGTACTCATTATTCACTAGTCCTTGAATAATATTAATTTTCGAACTTGGGAATATACTCTCTTCTTGGATTTCCTGCCAAATCTTTACTAACTTTTCGTTACCCTTGAGTGTCGGATAGAATGATGTAATTGTAGCATTCATCGCTCCGACCGAAGAACCCGCTATTAAAGTTGGTGTTACCCCAAACTCGAGTAAGGCTTTAGTCATGCCTACTTGAACAGCACCTTTAGATCCTCCCCCCGTATAAATAAAACCAATGTTCTTTCTTCTTACTCCCATAACTTTGCCTTCATCTCCATAGGATAAATCTCCAAAAAATCTAGCATCTCTCCAGTTTTTATAGCTATTAAATCTAGTAACTTAACTTCATGCTCTCCTGGTTTTAGTAAACATTCAGTGCATAAATTGGAGAGGGTATTACCCACTCCCTTACTTCCAGAGAGTGAGCGAAGGTGGTAATGTACCTCTCCTAACGCTTTTAAGTGTCCTTTGAGTAACTCTACTCGTTTTTTGGGAATAATGTACTCGGCTACCTCCAAAAGCGTCGCTATACGGCAAAGGCACTCCTTTTCACTATTGTACTTATTATCACATCTAGGGTCGATAATTAACCATTCCGCTGCTTCTAGACTCTCAACATAAAATCCTATATCTCCTACCGCTTCTAAGTCACGACCTTGAGCAATTAAGTATAAGCGATATTTTTCTCTCTGACATTTTAAATCCATACCGGTAGGATGCTTTAACTTAATTAATCTTTTCTTTTTATCCGTAACTTCGAGCAGGCTCTCCATGTTAGTCGACATCAATCTGGGATGTAAACTTATGGATAGGGCCTCTAGCAACTACGCAAATAGGACCTGAATCTTTTTCAATATCGTTAAATTTCTTGTAATCTAATTTAAACTGAAGTAAATCGTTGACTTCTATATCTCTAATTAAAACCCTGACTCCTTGGTAGGTCTCCTGGCCACAACTTTCCAGTAAGACCATCATCTCTTCATCACTAGGGAAAATATATTTGGTCGTAGTTGTTCCAGATGTTACTGGAGCCTTACTCGAACAGCCCACAGCACAGAGGGTTACAAATATCGTTAAGCATATAGTCAGCACGGATCGTTTAGATGTAATACCACTAACGTACAATATACCGCTCCCAACTCTCATAATGCATCACTTCAATACGGACTCTTAGTATTTCTGGAATTCTTGGTACCTTTACTAACTTCCAATTTAACTCATGAAGTAGTTTATCGCCTTTTTTACTATTGCAACTTTTGCAGCAAAGCACAATATTTTCCCAGGTATGTCGCCCGCCCTTACTCTTTGGAATTACGTGGTCAATTGTCTCCCCACTCTCCCCGCAATATTGGCAGAGGTGGTTATCTCTGAGACTTACCACTTTTCGATTGATCGGAATAAATTTTGGTTCCGGAATTTGGCGATACTCTTTGAGTGCAACTATAACAGGCCTCTTCACCGATAAGCTAGGTGAGTTAAGGTTACCTTTGTGTTCTATGATATATGCTTTATTACTCTCTATTAATTTGAGTGAGCGTCTTAAGGTAATAGTGTATATCGGTCGGTGATTAGCATTTAGTAGTAAGACTTCATGGTTAGGGCGGTAAATTTTTTTTCTATTAGCACTCATACTCATACCCTCTATTATGGTCTTTATTCTTCAATTGGCATAAATTAATTTATCACTGTCAAACTTATGCTAATACAATTTACTCTATTATAAAAGATAGCTTAAAATAATGTTGCTATAACTGGGTATAGAATTAGTACAATAATTTCTTGATATAACAGATTCTTTAGCATTTTTTTACGAAAGGCTAGTTTCACCTTCTTGTTAGGATGATAATGGAAATTATAGATTAAAATAGCAAGGTTGGTGACGTATAGAGGGGTAATTAGATAGGCCGTGGGGTGATCGCCATTGATGAAAAGATAACTGAGCGCCATCAAGTTTACAGCTAAAGAACTCCTGAAGACCGTTAGCCAGAATTTATCTCCGCTTTGAGCTTCATAAATTCCGTGACGAGCTGCGGCTGTTAGCAGTAGAATAAGACTTAACAGGGAATAACGAGGAAAATCGTTGGTTTCGGTCGCCATACTAAACATACTGCTTCCATACAAGCCCATATTAAAGTAGAGAAACCATTTAACGCTTTTGGCGTAGGTCATATGAGTGGCTTTTTTTACCTTACTATTCTCTCGCATCCTAATTCCCTAATCGATTAGAGATTGAACTTTCCTTCAAAGTAGGGCGCTAAACCTTTACGTGACTCATCGCAACCCATTTTAACTCCGAGATTCTCTTCATGTTTCTTAGTGCAAACTTGTTTAAGAACTTTACCTAACTTATCTTGAAACATCTGTGTCCTACTAGTTACCAATACATTCACGCATCCTGCAATAGCGCCCTCTTCTTCAGCCTCTATACAATGAGCTACCACTCTTTCAACGCTAAAACCTTGCCCATAAGCCATCTCTCGCCCAATACCTTTATAACAGCTTGCTAGGTCCGTTCCACTAAACTTCTTACATAGCGGTATTAACTTTTCCACCCCTCCTACATAAACTTGATTCAATCTTACCGCATAATCATAGCAACCAGCTCGATCAGAGACCCCGGTAAATTGGTCGCAAATGGCGTAAGGCTCGCCTTCTATATAACTCTTTTCTAGCGATGTTAAAGTTGCCTCTTCTCTAACTTTCTTAACAATAGCATCTGCCCAATAATTGGTAGCCCCCTGAGAGCAGTTTAGATGTATCCCCTCGTCATCTTTAATCATTCCGCATAATTTAATAGCCTCTTCAAGACTCCCAGTACTATTTAGAAAAGAATCGCCCATACCATGAGCGCATTCAAAGTAATTACCTTTTAACTCTTTTAGGTACAGGCAACCATCATATAATACTTCAAAAAGCGCAACTCCTTTATATTCGTTTCCTGCTTCAATGTTTAAACCATGCAGATAACCCCATTCACAAAAACTCGTGGCTGTAAAAAGGGCTTTCCTTATGGAATTTGTTTCTTTAAAAGCTCCTTTGCCAATGTAGTGAGAGTAAGGATGGCAGATGGTATTTATCTCTGGAATTAACTCTACTGATTTTTCTAAATCCCTTGCTGTTGCTACATAACCAATCTTTGTAACATTACTCTCTAAAGTTTTTTTAACGCAACTAGCCAAAAGCCCTCGATTAACTCCCGCAAATTCTCCGCATTTTTTACTTAAAATGTATTTATTTAAGTTATTTTTATTAGTATAAATACTGCCTCCATTTACATTTACTACTAGTAGAGAGGTTAATCCTACTAACAATACGAATGTAAGAAAGAAATATATTTTTTTACTAATCATTTTTGGTACTGTCCTTGTTTAGACCCAATTGAGCGAGTATTTAAGTACCCAGGGTAAAACCTAGATAGATTCATAAACTGTATCCTCTATATTAATTACCAGTTATCGTAACATAGCTATACTAACTACTGTTTATATAAAATGGAGGTGGAAACGGGATTTGAACCCGTGTAGAGGGATTTGCAGTCCCTTGCCTCGCCTCTCGGCCATTCCACCATTATAAAAACTATTCGTTTTATAGCCCTGACTACAATCAAATGTTAGGGTAGCATCTTTGTGATGCTAAAATATATAAGCCAGCTTTATCTCCTAGACTTAGTTTGTTTACCGATAAGCGGTCTTCGGGGTACATTATATCCCAAGCGCCTTCACTATGATCTAAACCAAGCGCATGGCCTATTTCATGTAGTATTACTGCTTTAAACTTTCTCTCCTCAACTCTTAATGCTAGATACTTTCTTAAATGATCAATCTGGAAATCTACCACCCCACTCACATATATTTTTTCTGTACCCTCTCTACTCGCATACGTGGCCCCACCTTCCCCTAATACATTATCTGGAACATCAGGTCTATTCGTTACAGTTGACCAAGTTATCAGTATTGGGGCCCAGCGATCTCCGTATAACTTTGGTTGATAGGAATTGCGATCTTTACTATAAAATTCTTTACTAGCGCCATCATAGATAAAGTGGTATCCGGTAACCTTACTGTAGATTTTAAAGGCTTCGTTGATGTAGGTAGCACCGTTAAGAGGCATGTTTTTCTCGTTAATGACATAATGTATGGGGCGGCACGGATCCCAAGCGACTGGTGTAATTGAATCTTTTTGGTAGTTAAGGAAGGAATAAGATTGAGAGATTGGCTGACCTTCTGGGTAGCCTAATGGCTCTTTCTTGGAACCAACCCCAATCGGCGGAGAGGTAGCAGTAATCTGTTCATTGCTCATCACATGGCTAAAATTAATATTCTTACTCTCTAAGATACTATAGATCATTAATAGCCCTACTACTATGGCTATAATTCTTAGAATTTTACTCAAAGCATCTCCTCCTCTTTAGACATCCAATGATTTCCAACTAAAATGCTCTTTACCTTCGCCTATAAATTTAATGTATTGAAGTTATAATTTATAATACTTTTACTCGCTTTTACTAACTTTTTTCTCTTTCTTGATTCGTATTCTACTCCTGATACTTTTAATTAATTTTTTCTTGTTTTTCTGCAGGTTTTTTTCCACTGTCTCAGGATTTACTATCTCATTAATTCTCTCAGCTTTCTCGCTGACAACCTCATTAAACTTACTCGTAACTCTTTTTAACCCCTGCATAGTTGCGGAGAGCTGTAAATCTAAGCGGTGAATCTTTATTCCTCTCTCCTTTAACTTATTCTTAATCTCTAAAATCTCAGTGTACTCTAACGTCTCGACCTCAAGTAACCTAGTTACAATACTCTCCATTAAGGGAATATTATTTAATAATAATTCTCTAGCATCTACTAAAGCATTACTCAATAATTCCTCTACTACTTCATGAGTATCCTTGTCTGACTCTCTTACTGTTAGCCCTCTCCGTGTCATACCATAGTTATTGACCATCATTGTTGCCAGGTCGGTCGCTCTTTGTAGATCACTGGAAGGACCCTGAGTAAACTCTCCCTCAAGTATGATTTCTTCTGCCGCTCTACCACCCAAAGCGACAACTAACTGTGCGGCGGCTTGCTTTCTTTGTAAGTATAGATCATCACTTCCGCTCATCCAAGTTATACCACCTGCATGACCGCGGGGTGTTATTGATACGCTAACAGGGTCTGGTGAGTCTGGGTGTAGTAA
>Ga0209400_1002701_pt1 | contig 13283 bp, 14 predicted proteins | sample M_130807_EF_Meta_FD_187313 | JGI IMG/M metagenome (GOLD analysis project Ga0209400, IMG submission 187313) | Freshwater microbial communities from Lake Montjoie, Canada to study carbon cycling - M_130807_EF_MetaG (SPAdes) (version 2) | ecosystem: Environmental > Aquatic > Freshwater > Lake... | reverse complement strand
ACATATCCATCGAACTCCGTAATCAGTTATTACATGACTTCAATGCTTCTTCTGTTTGGGTCGAGATAGGCAAGGTAGGCAAATACTGCCGCGATCGAGATGACGACGTATTCATTGAAACAGCGTTGCAATCAAAAGCTGACTTACTCATTAGTGGTGACCAAGACCTACTAACTGCCAAGCCTGTCAAAAATATGCGCATCGTCTCGCCCGCTCAAGCGGCAAAGTTGCTGGGGCTATCACCCTAAAATCGAAACACTTAGAAAGAACCACCATGTGCGGCATAGTCGGCGCGGTCTCAAAGCGCAATATTGTTTCCATCCTCGTCCAAGGTTTACAGCGTTTGGAATACCGCGGCTATGACTCTTGCGGCGTTGCTGTGCATGCTGCGAGTTTAGGTGCTGCAACAGGTGGATTACAACGCGCCCGCAGCACAGCTCGTGTATCTGAATTGATCGAGCAAGTTACCACCGACAAAGTAGAAGGTGGCACAGGCATCGCACATACGCGTTGGGCGACCCATGGCGCACCGGCAGTACACAACGCGCATCCCCACTTCAGCCATGGCCCCGCTAAAACACAAAAAGATGCTGAAGGCCGTGTTGCTTTGGTCCACAACGGCATCATTGAAAACCACGATGAGTTGCGTGCTGCATTACAAGCCAAAGGCTATGTGTTTGTTAGCCAGACCGATACCGAAGTGATCGCCCATTTGGTCGATAGTTTGTACGCAGGTGATTTGTTAAAGGCCATGCAAGCGGCATTGCCGCAATTGCATGGGGCTTACGCATTAGCGGTGTTTCATAAAGACGAACCGCATCGCGTGGTCGGTGCGCGTGCAGGTTCTCCGTTGATCTTGGGTGCGGGCCAGTCGCATGAAGAAAATTTTCTCGCCAGCGATGCCATGGCTTTGGCAGGAGTGACCAACCAAATCGTTTATCTAGAAGAAGGCGATGTGGTCGATTTGCAGTTAGGCCAATATGCTGTGTATGACCGCAACAACAAAGCCATTACACGAGAAGTCAAAACTGTCAACGCACACAGCGGCGCAGCAGGGTTAGGGCCTTATCGCCACTACATGCAAAAAGAAATATTTGAGCAACCGCGTGCCATTGCCGATACCTTGGAAGGTGTGGAAGGCATCACTCCGGAGCTGTTTGGAAAGAATGCAGAGCAGACGTTCAAAGACATTGACCGCGTACTCATCCTCGCGTGTGGCACCAGTTATCTCAGCGGTAGTGTTGCGCAATATTGGATAGAAGCCATCGCCAAAATTCCTTGCCATGTAGAAATCGCCAGCGAATACCGCTACCGCGAATCAGTAGCAGACCCCCGCACCTTGGTTGTCACCATCACGCAAAGCGGAGAAACCGCTGATACCTTGGCTGCATTGCGACACGCCCAAAGCCTTGGCTTAAAACACACGCTCACCATTTGTAACGTCGCGACCAGCGCCATGGTGCGTGAATGTGCGTTGGCTTATGTCACCCGCGCTGGCGTTGAAATTGGCGTGGCATCTACCAAAGCTTTCACTACGCAACTCGCCGCATTGTTCTTGCTAACACTTGCTTTGGCAAAAGTAAAAGGGCATTTAACAAGCGCTGAAGAATCAAGCCACATCAAAGCCATGCGCCACTTGCCTGCAGCATTGCAGGCCGTGTTGGCCTTGGAGCCGCAACTTATCGCGTGGTCTCAAGAATTTGCCACCAAAGAAAACGCCTTGTTCTTGGGTCGCGGCACGCATTACCCCATTGCTTTGGAAGGTGCGTTGAAACTCAAAGAGATCACCTACATCCACGCGGAAGCCTATGCCGCTGGCGAGCTAAAACACGGACCACTCGCGCTGGTGACAAGTGCCATGCCCGTCGTCACCGTCGCCCCCAACGATGCCTTGCTAGAAAAACTCAAAAGCAATATGCAAGAGGTTCGCGCGCGCGGCGGAGAGTTGTTTGTATTGGCTGATGCCGACACCCGTATCGAAAACAGCGAAGGTGTACATGTGATTCGTATGCCTGAGCACTACGGAGTTTTGTCGCCCATCTTGCATGTTGTGCCATTGCAGTTGTTGGCTTATCACACGGCTTGTGCGAGAGGGACGGATGTGGATAAACCTCGGAATTTGGCTAAGTCGGTTACGGTGGAGTAATCCCGTTAGGGGGTAGCCAAGAGGGCTTTCTAGTCCGTTTCAGCTTGGTGGTTAGGACTAAGGGGTTGATGATCGGCTCCTATTCAGCCTACCAAACAGAGCTGTCTGATCGAATCATCCGACTAAGGGACTCAGAGGGGCTTACCTACCGAGCTATAGCCGATTTATTGATTGAGGAGGGGTATAGGTCACCCAGAGGCTTTGATCTGGGTCCAGAGAGCGTTTTCTCAATTTACAAGAAGCGAAAAAAAAGGGATACCAGATTGAACGGTATCCCTAAGGTGGAAATTAGAAATCTAGAAGTCATAAGGTTCCAACAAACGGTCTAGGAACAACGATACACATCACTTTCAGCCGAGTACGATCACTACCCTAACTAGGCTGAAGGTATGACAACAACCGTTTGTTTAGTGTTAGGGTTCAGGGAAATAATGAACGACTGTTGATTGGACTTCTTGATTAGGTCTAGGAGTTTGTCTTTGGTGATAGACATTCCCGATTTCTGTGCTTCCTTGACTAGTTGACTTGACATCTTTATCTTCCTTTTTCCTTTTTGGTTTCTTGGCTTCTTCAACAAGCCATTCTTTGAAACTAAGCATTTCTTTCTCCTTAAAACAGCTCAGAACGAGCCTTCTTAAAATTCTCAGAGTTGTTCCAATGCTCGTTAAGAAAACGCTTAAGACAGTAGCGGATCACCTCAGAACGGTTGTGACCTAGTCGGTCACATAACTCATCAAACTTATTAACGAATTGATTGGTTGCTCGAACTCCTAGAATTTGATTTCTATTAAAGACCTTGTTGTTCACTGAAAACCTCCTTTTATGTGGTTTTTATATTTAGGTCTTTTTTTACTTTCGTAATATTTAAGCCCAATAGAAGTTGATTTCTCTCGTAGACTTTCCTTTAAGAATGTAGTTAAGCCAAGCATCGGACTCACCTAATCTAAGAGGTTCAATCAAGAAAGTTGAAACACGATGTAGAGATTGAAGGTCTTTGTTCAACCTTTTATCTAAGTGTGTATTTTCAAAATCGTAGATTCTGTGAGCCAAAGTCTTGGGTACTGGAAATACACCGTGAAGATGATGAGGATTGCTACGAGATGAAAGTGGCTTGAAGAAGCTACCTTGATCATATTCATATTGAATAAAGTACTCGATTGGAATGACAGAGTTCCATTTAGAACTTAGACGACATAGACGCTTCTTAATCTTTGTTAGAACTCGTTTCTGGTATTCATAAATGGCTGCTTTCTTGTAACCATCACTAGTCTCCATAGGCTCCAGATTCTTAAAGGTAACAGTTACAGTAAAGGTTATCCAGTCATCATTCGAAACCATCCAATTCAGAAGGTTCCGATAGTAGTTACTAGGACTAGAGTTTGATTTAGAAACAATTTCAAGCCCATATCGTCTATTAAATTCTGTATCTTTCAGATCTTCTAATTTCATATTCATAACTTTTCATTAGGTGTGTTAAAGGTTATCGACCAGTAGTAATCGACATTAAGAAGCGAGTACGCTATCAAGGCGTTACAGTCACTACGAAAGCTTCGTAAAGCATTCGTAAAACTATTTATAAGAATAAAAAAGCCACTTCAGAGAGTGGCTTGAATTTATCCGAGTTCAAATTGAACTTGTTTTAGTGTTCGTCTAAGGTCTGGAAAATTGGTCTTAACAATTTTCCTTACTCGCTCGATATCGAAGTCTTTGATACCTTCCTGACCTAAAACTTCAGTAACCCTAGTTACAAATCGTTCTTCCATACTTGGATCTGAAGTCACATCAAAGTGAACTGGAAAACACCTCGACCGAATTGGTTCACTAAAAATGTTAGGGTTATTAGCTGTCATTACAAAATCCGTGGATACGGAGAACCGTTCGACAACACCCCTAAAAGCATTTTGAGCATCTTTGGATAAATGGTCGGCTTCGTCTAATAAAACCAGCTTCCTAGTACCTTCAAGACTGAAAGTTGAACAATAGCGTTCGAGATTCCTCACCATATCGATTGAACGAGAGGTAGTACAGTCAATTTGATAGGTTTCGGAAGGGTTGATTAGCTGACCAACAGTAGTCTTTCCACAACCAGGACGACCCCAGAATAGAAGTGAAATACCTCCATTTCGATTGATGATCTTTTCAAGACTTTCCTTAAGGTTAGTTGGAAGGATTACATCCTGAATAGCCGTTGGTCGATATTTTTGAGCCCAGTCTAGATTCATATTCATATTAATCTCCTTAGGCTGCTTTTCGAACTGAAGGTTGAAGGGCTGACTTCAGCTCGGGAGCTAATTTCACATCAACATTTAGTTGTTCAAGGTTTTGAATAATCATTTGTAGCTGTGCTTTGAAAGCTACATCGTTCACATTTTTAAGGGTACAGGTAAAGGTCAAGCCGTTAGCCGTTCCATTTGGAACTTCCTCTTTTCTTTCCCCACTAGCACCAGCCTCATTACTAGAAACCCCATCACTTTTACTTGAGCCATTAAGTGACTTGACAACAGAGCCCAGCACATTCTGGTGAATAACACCTTCCGAGATGTATTTGTTCAGCTCAGACTCGGCTAGTCGTGAAATCTCGTAGAGAGTTGTCCAGCTATTAGGAAGGTAGTCTGCTTGTGATTTCATCATCAAGTAGCCCTTACCAATTTGGGATAACTTCTTAATCGAGCTGGAGGTGGATTTGAAGCCTACTTTTGAACAAAAGATTTCAAAATCTTCTTTATTAGCTTTGAGTTTGTCTTTTGTCTCGTAAACAACTCGACCCATCTCAAGGATGTTTTCAGCTGTTTTTCGAGCGTACCCTTTGAACTCCAGAACAGAAGTTTCAATCAAAGTGTTGTTTGTAAGTTGACCATTAGTGTTAACAATTGAATTGCTCATTTTTCATTCCTTTTCATTAAATAAAGTTTGTTTAAGTACCGAATTGATTGGCTTATTTGCTTTCTCAACCGATATGATCAGTGTATCTAAAAAGCCATTTTCTTAACACGCCCACTTTAATTGTTCTATTTGAAGTGTTAACATATAGTGATGAATCGACCAGCTAAACGACACTTTCCGTATCAACACCCTACTTTTGGAACAGAGAAGAAACCAAAGCCTAAAAGGTACTGGGAGGACACGATCTACTTCATATGGTGGTCGTATCTAAAGAGATCACAGAAGTACATCCAAACTTGTGAGTCGGGAGGTAAAAAAGGCTTGGTTGAGCTCTATAAAGATTTCGGTGATGTGAGGGGGGATAGCTTCAAGGAGTGGTGGTCAAAAGATAGTCGTGGAATGAGGCTATTTGCTGAACCACAAGCTTTGAGTTCGCTTCAAGTTGTAACGGTTGATGATCTCAAAGGGATTGAAGGAGAGGCTCTATTGGTGAGTGTTCCGTTGAGTCTCCCAAAAAAGTTCCTTTTAGAACGCTTTAGAAAAATACTAGCTGAACATCACAAAGGGGAAAGAGGTAGACAGTACGCTAAAAAAAGCAAGTCAAAATACAAGTTCAAAGGTCAACCCAACATCCAAGGTATGAGGACTGCTCTGATGGTCTATGACTACACCACTGAGAACCCAAAAAGTAAGCTGTGGGAAGTTGGAAAAATCCTCCCACAGTTCAAAATAGAACTACTCGAGTGTCAAGCAAAAAACATCACGCCTTCTTATGATCTAAAGCGTAAAATTGAAGCTACGGTAAGCAGGTATAAGAGGAAAGCATCAACATCAATTCAGAACTCTGAAAAGGGTGTGTTTCCTTGAGCTGGATGACTTGTTCAAAATGAGTAAGGTTTGTTTTTCAGTAAAGCAATTGAGATAAGGACAAAAAATGAAGATAGCATCGTTTTTCTCTGGAGCTGGTGGACTAGACCGAGGATTTGAAAACGCTGGTTTTGAAGTTGTTTGGGCTAACGAGTACGACAAGTCAATTTGGGAAACTTATGAAAAGAACTTTCCAAAAACCAAGCTAGACAGAAGAAGTATTGTGAATATTGATCCTGCTGATCTTCCTGATGAAATAGACGGAATGATTGGTGGTCCACCTTGTCAGAGTTGGAGTGAAGCAGGTGCTCTAAGAGGTATAGAAGATCATCGTGGTCAACTTTTCTTTAACTACATTGATCTGATTAAAGCTAAGAGACCAAAATTCTTTTTAGCTGAAAATGTATCGGGAATATTAGCTGCTCGTCATAGACCAGCGTTCGTTAAGATCTTAGAAAGCTTTGCTGAGCTTGGATACAATGTTTCTTACAGTCTTCTCAACGCTAATGATTATGGTGTTCCTCAAGATCGACAAAGGGTGATTATTGTTGGTTATCTTGAGCAGTATGGAAAGCTTTTTACACCGCCTGAACCTGAAGCTTATAAGCCAGTGTTGTTGGACGCTATCAAGGACTTAGAGAAAAATGTAGTCCCAGCTGGTGATAAAAATAAAACAAATCCAAAACAGAAATTCATCAATCACGAATATATGACTGGTGGTTTCTCAACAATTTTCCTATCAAGAAATAGAGTGAGACCCTGGAATAAACCTTCATTCACCATTCAAGCTGGTGGTAGACACGCTCCACTTCATCCACAAGCACCAGAGATGGTTACTTTTGGTGTTAATGACAAGAGGTTTGTTGCTGGAAAAGAAGACTTATACAGAAGACTCTCAGTTCGTGAATGTGCTCGAATTCAAACATTCCCTGACGAACATATTTTCTATTACACACAAATTGCTGACGGATACAAAATGATTGGAAATGCTGTTCCTGTTAATTTTGCTTATCAGCTAGCAAATCAAATTAAAAAAGATTTATCTAACACTCAACCCTTAAATATGAAGAAAATTAAGGCTGGAAAAGTGATTGATGTAAGTTCTTACTTAAAGTTAGACCAAATGGAAATGGAAGAGGTAATGGCTGAATTATGTTGAAGCCTGATCAAGGGCTAGCACTTAAGCTACTTAAGCTTAGTGCTAGCTCTGATGACTTTCAAGAAACGCTTCAACTAAAGAAGCAAATCAAAAAGGCTCTTCAGGAGCGTAAAGTTCCGTATTTATCGGCTGTTGAGCTTGATCAAATTCTTAGATGGAAGCTCGACAAGCAATATTACAGATCCAAACAACAGCGTGAAATTAATGTTGACGAAGTAGTTGTTCCAATTACTCGAGCTTGCTTTTCTATTCGGAGTAACGATAAGAATTATGAAATTGAGTTAAAGCTTAAGACGCTCACATTAATGAGAGGGGTGGCTATTCCGTTAGCTTCGGCTATTTTGGCTATTTGCTTTCCTGATGAGTTCGTAGTGATTGATAGCTTGTTATGGGAACTCATTTATGAAGAAGAGAAATCAAGCTTCACAATAAGTGATTACTTGAAATTCCTTTCATTCTTTTCTTCACTATCAAAGCACACTAAATGTTCGTTACAAGATACCGAGCATCTTTTGTGGCTTTATCAACAAAACCAAAGTTAAGGCTTTACTGTTATAAAAATCATATAAACAGTTCGTCTATCTTTGAGTGGAAATTCAGTTTCTGATTTCCACCCTGTTCTTGGTGAGCCAACAATTTCTTTGAATACCCACGGTCCATTGTCTGGCTTATTGGCTAGACCAGTTGCTCGACCGTGTTCACTACTACTTGATTGTCCAACCCACTGTCTTCTTAGACTAAGGTAGATCACATTTTTATATTTTGTGAAATATTCTTTGAAGGTGTCACAAGATATCTTAGACGGCGTGATGTTTGATCGTGGAGCCGTCAAAATAAAATCAGCGGGATGAGAAGACACACCTAAATTAGGGCTTCCCTTCATCATTAGAAACTCGAGAAGTGAAATGAAGTCAGACTCGATGAAACCTTCCGACCAATGTCTATCTCTGGATTCAAACTCACCATTTTGAAATTTCTGAATCAAGCCATCCATTTTCGATAAAGTATTGCTTGGATTTGAAAAGCCTAAACTTGTAAATACCCTAAACATTTCAGCTCTCTGTAGCCTGTTGTAAAGAAAGCTTGAGCCAGTTTGCTTAATCGACACTCCTTTACCGTTCAGGAAAATGTCGGCTTTCTTTCCCGAGTCTTCGGTACGAAGTAGAGCCGTTGAGGTGATGTCTAGGAGTTGACCATTAGCCCCAGGATTTTGGATTCTGCTAATTAATCCAAGATGATTAAGGGTCAATGAGTTCTTGTGATTGATCAAGTACTCGACTACTAGATGTTCGTTACCAGCCATTTTTGGAATTTCAAGCTTGAAAAATCCAGCGTATCAGGCTTCGGTAAGTTTTACAAATTTCCTTAAAGATTTGAGTAAATAAAGTTCGGTTCGTTGTAACGAGTCGAACGACAGTAAAGACCGTTTAGAGACGAATCTTACGAAAAACCAATTAAGTACTTGATTTTATTAGTAAAAATAGGTATAATTATTGTAAGAAATGAGAGAAAGGAATTAGTTATGAAGGTCTACGGTTACATAAGGGTTAGTACTCTCCAACAAGCAAACGAGGGGGAGAGTCTAGAGACTCAGCTCCGTCAGATTCAGTCCTACTCTGTTCTAAAGGGGTACGACATCCCTCTAGAGAACTTCATTACAGAAAAAGGTGTGAGTGGAAGCCTTGAGTTCCACAAACGACCAGAAGGTTCTAAGCTGTACGAAAAACTTGAATCTGGTGATGTTCTCGTGTTCAGTAAGCTCGACCGTGCTTTCAGAAACACAAGAAATGCTTTGAACACACTTCACGAACTCAAAGAGCGTGGAATTTCAGTTCACTTCATTGATCTTGGTGGAGATGTGACGAATGATGGAATCGGAAGCGTGATTTTCACAATCTTGTCAGCCTTTGCTACTTTTGAGCGTGAAAGGATAGCCACTCGAATTCGTGAGGTGAAGCAGGTTCAGAAAACAGAAGGTAAGTTCTTGGGTGGCTTTACTCGCTTCGGATTCAAAGTCGAAGAAGAAAAGTTAATAAAGAACCCTAACGAGCAAGCCATTATTAAAGAAATGAAGAAAATGAGGAGAAGAGGTATGAGTCTCCGTCGAATTTCCAATTGGCTGAATAAGACTCACGGTGTCACAATGTCTCATTCAACTGTATCAACATTCGTATAAATTAGTTCCAAATGGAACCTTGGTGGAGATGACCCATAGTGAAGGAAAGAGTTAAAAAGGTAACAGACCCAAATACGACCCTTCATATCTACACAAGGGTTTCATCGATGGCTCAAGCCAACGATGGAACATCACTTACTACTCAACATCAGTTGGGTGTCAAAAAAGCAAAGCAATTAGGGTTCAGCCCAAATCATTGGGATGAAGGTGGAAAGAGTTCACACCACGAAGACATAAACGGTAGACCTATCCTTCTAAAACTATATGAAGCGATGAAGCGAGGTGAAGTAAAACATCTCTGGGTCTATGATCAATCGAGGCTTTCAAGGAATGATCAGGTCGCTTCAATCTTTAGATATGAATGTAATAAACAAGGTGTAACCCTTTACACAAAGGATGGACAGTTCAACTTATCGAACCCACAGGATAAGTTGATGAAAGTGATTCTTGACGGGATGGGTGAGTTTGAAAACTCTATCCGAGCTGAGAGAACAAGGTTGGGTAAGTTGAATCGTGCTCGAGAGGGTTTCTGGTTCGGTGGTCCACCACCTTTCGGATACAAAATTGTTGATAAGAAACTGGTACTTAACAAAGATGAATCAGTTTGGGTAAAAAAGATCTTCACAGAAACATCCAAAGGAGCGAGCACTCTAGAAGTAAAAAAAATGCTCGATTCAAATGGAGTGCTTCCTAGAAGACGAGCAAGCACTTGGTCAATAGGTTCAATACAAGCCTTACTAAAAAACACACACTACAAAGGTAGCTATCACTATCACGATAAAAAGAGTGATGAAAAAATCGAAACCGAATGTCCAGCCATAGTAGATGTAACTACTTGGACTTCCGTTCAAAAACTAAAGGCTAGAAAAACAAGCCGAGTATCACAACAAAACAGAACGAAGCAGTTTTACCTCTTAAGAGATCTAATGGTCTGTGGACATTGTGGACGCTCAATTTCAGCTAGAAAGAAGATAGATAAAAACGAGCAGCTTTACTACTGTCCAAATAAAGAAAGGGACTGGGTTGAGAATGGTGGATCAAAGACTCCTTGGAAACGAGGTGAAGGTTGTGGAATGTCACGCTCTTTGAACATTCCAGAAACCGACCTACTCGTATGGGAATCAGTAATCAATACTCATAAAAATTCAAGCATCCTCAAGGAGGAAGTTAAGTGGAAAATTCTTGAAGAGAGCGGAGCACCACTATCGAAGACTGAAGCCGAATTAAAAACTCTTGAGAGACAAATTAAGCATTTACAAAAGGTGCTTATTCAAACAAAAGAATCACAAGCTGAACTTTTATTTAATACTACTTCTGGAAAAGTTAAAGCTGACATCTATAAGATGGCTCTAGAAAAATCTGACGAACAGATACACGACCTTGAGATCAAAATAGCCAATCTACAACTTCAACTTAAAGGTGGAAATGAGAATAGGAAGTGGGTCGATTGGCTAAAGGTTTTCGGACAAACTTTAGACAAGAAAAAAGAGCTAAGCGATGAACAAAAGAAACAATATTTGACTGGATTAATCGAGTTAATTAAGGTTAAATATGATGAGAAAAAGAACGAACACGAGCTGACCATTCAGTTCCAGTTACCAATCGTAGGGGACGGGATTCAATGGAAAAACCCAGCTAAAAAGAAAGAGGGATACAAGATCAAAAAGGGAAAACAGACTTCAACCTTGGTGGTCAAAAAAAAAGATCCACGATGGTCAAAGAGTCAGATCTAAGTGACCCCCTTACGAAAACAGTCGGTTACGGTGGAGTAGTTTTCCTTTAACACATACATGGAAAGATTTAGTATTAACTTTTCAAGTAACAGTTTCATCAAGAAGTCTTTCACTAAATTACCTGCCAGAGGATAGGTCAGACAGACTCCAGTTGATAGAAAGTTTGTTTGAGTCTGGACATACAGATAAGCAAATTGCAGAAATATTGAACGAAAGAAAGATCCTCAAACCAAGGGGAGGCAAGTATTACTATGAACTTGTTTTTGTAACGAGACGCAAATTTCGTTTGAGAAAAGAAAGAGAAAAAGAAAAAAATTGTGTAGTGAGTAATTTGAAACTGCACTTGGCAATGAATTCTGACTAAAAGTCATCCCCCACCCGAAAAGTTACCAAAAAGATGATAAAACCGATAAAGTCTGCTACAAAGACAACTAAAACACGCATAGGAACAAATAGGACAGGTTCTAAATCAGTTCGGTAAGTGGTCTAGTAGTCTGAGTCGCAGTTCAGTCTAAAACTTCTAGGAAAGATGGGGATTCAAATGTCAACTTGGCACCGAGCAACTATCAAGTTTCAGTATTCACCGAAGACTGATTTGAATCATCGTTCCATCACTTCTGTCACTACACAGATCTATGGCAACACTGAGAGTGCTGCCATGCAAACATTAAAAAAGATGTATCCGAATTGGGACAACATTGTGATTCTTGAGATTGAGTGGAAAACTTAGAAATAATTACAATACTTTATAGTTATAAAAAGGCGCACATAGTTGACTTGTTAATCGCTTAATATATAAAAATTACAAAGGTAATTAAGATGAAATTAAAAATACTGATCCTTGCGCTCATAAGTGCAGGTGCCATAAATGTAAATGCCCAAAGCTTTCTAGATGATGTTAAGAAAAACTTTGAAATGAAACCTGGGGGCGCGAATGCACCAGTAACTGGATCTGCGGGTGCTGAGGGTGCAAAGAATGAAGCGCCAACTTTAGAAAAATGTGAAGCACCACTGGGAACAATTGCAATATCTGAACCTCAGTCAGAGATTGCTGCTGCACTTCAACAATACAAACTTCCACCTCCTACACAATTACTTAGACTGATGATTCAGCAATCTAACTGTTTTCAAGTTGTAGAGCGAGGTGCTGCAATGAAAAATATTTTGCAAGAGCGTGCTCTTGCTCAGTCTGGTGAAATGCAGCAAGGACAAAATATTGGTAAAGGTCAACTCGTTGCTGCAGATTTTTTAATGACTGCAAATGTGACATTTACAAATAATAATGCTGGTGGTGTGGGCGGTGGACTAGGAGGACTTGGAGCGTTATTTGGTCCAATTGGAATGATTGCAGGTGCAGTCGCCGCAGGAGTCCAATTCAAGGAGGCACAAACGACACTTATCGTTGCAGACGCTCGATCTGGACTTCAAGTAGCAGCAGCAGAGGGTAGCGTTTCAAAATCGGACTTTGGTATTGGCGGTGTAATTGGAAATGTAGGTGCTGGTGCTTATAGCAATACCGCAGAAGGAAAAATTGTTGCCGCTGCACTTTTAGACAATTACAACAATATTGTTAAAACTGTAAGGTCATTACCTTCGCTGACACAAGCAACATCATCTTCTGCTTCCGCTAGAAATGCATCTAATTCAGTTCAAGCAGGTGCATTTAGGTCTGGCGATGTTTTATCGCCAAAAATAAGTGGCGTCAGTCTTCTGGGATCGCCTTTGAAAACTTCTAAGGTTCTTGGAAAATTACCTAAAAACGATGAAGTTCTGCATTTAGGTGAAGAGAAAGATGGGTACGCCAAAGTCAAAAGTGGAAATTTAGGTGATGGATGGGTTGAGTTAATGATGATGAAAAAAAACTAAATTAAACTTTCAAAAGACCATACTTAATGCCCACTGTCGTGGGCATTTTTCATGAAACTTAAACGAATTTTCAAGTTAAAAATATCTAGTGACAGGTTTGAAAAAAATTACAAGCATCTTTTTTTAATCTTTGTTATAGCCCAAGCGGTCTACTGCACCTTGGGAAGTCCAACCGCAAAGCTAGTATTCGACCCTTTAAAGCGTGAAATTGTTATTGACACTCACTTGCAAAACCATTTTGAAGTTTCGAGTAAGTTGGCTAGGGGCAATTACCTCCCCCTGCTATCTCGCTTTTTCCTGGTTTGTCAGGTCCACAATCCAAATGCGGTAATTCTTTAGCTCAATCACCGCATTTTTTGCAGTAATTAAGTTGACAATGCGGTGAATCCAGCCTCTAATCACCGCATGAAAAGCGGTGATAACCTCTACGTTTGGCAAAACGACAACTGGCCT
>Ga0209400_1002693_pt1 | contig 13302 bp, 41 predicted proteins | sample M_130807_EF_Meta_FD_187313 | JGI IMG/M metagenome (GOLD analysis project Ga0209400, IMG submission 187313) | Freshwater microbial communities from Lake Montjoie, Canada to study carbon cycling - M_130807_EF_MetaG (SPAdes) (version 2) | ecosystem: Environmental > Aquatic > Freshwater > Lake... | reverse complement strand
GCCACATAGACTATGATTGCGTCATCTGCCACATAGACCAACCCACAGCGTTCGTCTAGGCCCACTGCCTTAGCGGAGACCTTTGGGAGGGTGTATACGAACTCACGGACTTTAGGGTTAATATCGTTTCGGATAAAATTTTCTGCCCAGATCATAGTGTGCTCCTCTGTGTTTGTTTATGTTTATATAATAGCATCTGTTTAGGCTTTGTCAAATAACCGTTTATCCGCTGCTTCACGGTGGAAGTCAAACAGATCCATTAGATGTTCTGCCAGTTCTTCTCCTTTGATCTTGCCCTTTACGATGGGCTCATAAACGGGGCTGTCCTCGCGGAACAGGAATGTCAAACCAGTATCGTAGTGGTAGTAGCCCACGAGGTCGTTTTTGAATTCGAATTTAAAGATTTCCTCGCTAACGGATTCTCCGCCCTCAAATGGCACATAGAATTCCTTAACATGCTCTGCACGAGCGCGGCGTATCAATTCGTCACGTGCCTTAATGAGGGTTTTGTGGGTTGTGTCATAAACCTGTTGGCCCACGACATCGGCAGTGCCATGACGTCCTCCGGTGCAGATTTCAACGCAGACAAAGCGCAATTTAATGTCCGACATAGTGTGCTCCTGTGTGTTTGTTTATGCTTTATAATAGCATAGATAGGGGCTACGTCAACTGGGTTAATCGTGTTCAAATGGCGCATAGACCTTTTCGATGGGCCACCTAAGGCATATCTGTGTCACATCTTTTGTATTGGCGATATAGAATTTAACATAATAATCTACAACGTCGCTGGCGGAGTCGTAGTCCCATTCTTCTTTCCAAAAATAATCTACCTTATGTTTTCTATTTTCTTCAAGCCAATACTCTAGGGTCCCAATAGTATTATCAGATAATACGATTTTGATCATATAACATGAAGGACTTTTGTCCCAATAATCTTCCTCCCCAATGTCCTCCAAGGTAAGACCTCTACTGCCGTATATTTTCGCAAGATCAATCATTGCCCATACGCCTGTTTGAGCACCCTGGTCAATATCGTATCGATATCGATCAGGCTATCGCTGGTCCTGACTATTTCTTTGATACGGTATAGGGGGTATCGCTGTTCAACGATGATCTCGGCGGCACGATCCAAGCGCCAATAGGCTCGATCCCATTCAGACCCAGTATCGTCAGCGAAGTGAAAACTGGCATGACGGAAAAGGTCTAGGATCTGTTGTTCTGGAGTCAGCATCTTGTTCTCCTCAGTATTCTGGGTAAGAGTAAAAACCTAATTCAGCGGAAATAGTTAAGAGGTTGTGATCGAACTTAACAAGCAGGGGGGCTGTCTGATCTTGGAAGTCATCGTCGTTATAGGTTATATCATATAAGAAGTCACCGTTCTTATTGATACCTACGAACTTTGAATATCTAATCATTTGTAGGTCGTTCATATAGCCCGAACTGTTTAGGATCTCTTCCAAATCCTGTGTTTTGTATGTGGTTAGTTCGTTAATCATTCCTCGAGTAATCATCTCTCGCTCCTATTATACGAAGTCCCAACAGGCCACATCTTCTATATCAATACCGTAGTCATTTAACAGATGTTCCTCGATATCGCTTTTGAGGAAGTCCTCGTCACAGTTATCCAGACCTGCTTCTGTGGCTATGGTAAGGATCAAAGGTTCATCTCTATCAAACATTTCTAAACTAACGGTATAGATATTAAGTCCGCTGATTAAAGGATGTGCCATCATGCCATCCTTAACACGGTTAGGAGTTTATATTCAACCGCATAGCCATTTGCCACGAACAGAGGAGTGATCTGATAACGGTTGCGATTCTTGCGGATCCATTCACATTGGGCCGCAAAGTCTCGGAAATACTTAGTGGTCCACATGATGTTTTCTCCTGTTTGTTTATGTTTATATAATAGCATCTACAGGCTATGCGTCAAGTGGGTAGCAACCAACAAAGACGCACATACAGCAGGGGTTTTTTTCTTGCGTATAGCATACAGCAGATCTGCTCTGCCCCTGTGTATCCGCGTCTTTGTTGGTTTATAGCGGGTGTTCTGTGCGACATAGTGTCTTGTTATGCTTACCAACTGGAGCAATATTCGAAGTCCCAAGCATTGGGCAGTGCCAAACAACGATCCACGATTATAATCGTGTCAGCCAAATTATCGTAATACCAATCGTCGTAATCAGTGCCACCAAAGAAGAAACCGTTGGTAGTGGGCAGTATGTCTTCGGACGTTTCTTCTTCAAAGTCGCGCCCACGAGCCGCGATAGCCCGTTCGCACAGCGTCTTGAGTTCAGCCAACTGTTCACGGCTCACATAGTGAGGTTGGCATTCATCCTTACCATCTTGGACGTTCTTTACGAACCAATCGTGGATCGCGTTGGCCTTGCGCCAGTAGCCGGCTTCAATGCGGACTTCACGGACAGGGCTACCACTATCACCGTGGGCACCTTGTAGCCCAATCAGTTCAGGGAACAGCGTCTGGATCGCGGATTGCTTTTCATTATCAGCCAGGTCGACCCAAGATGCCATATACCGCTTACCTGTGAGATACATATCTAAACCCATGATGTGCTCCTGTGTGTCTGTTGTTTGCTTATGTTTATATAATAGCATCTAACGCGGCTACGTCAACTGGATACAGTTTACCCAGTTGGTAGGCTGTGATGCGGAAGAAGATGCCGGCGTCCTTATCCTCATCGGTCATACGCCGCTCCAGCACCACGCGGGCGATCTCTGCCAACCCTTCTGCGGGGAACACCCCTATGATCTGACTGGAGCGATCGGTTGTGTCCTCGCGGGTAATGACGTAGACGTTATCCATTTGAGTGTTCCTTTATCATCTTCATCATATCAATATGGACCGCAATGGCTTCACTCTGTGGGCTACCATACAGCCATTCTTTATCGTCGCAGATGGCATACTCTTTAGCACCATTCTCTAGGGTAACGATAAAGCAACGGATCTTAGGGAACCCTTTTGACTTAGCATAGGTTTCGATGGTGTCGCACATTGAGTTCCGTTCCATTAGATTAATTCCGCAGAAGTGTCATACCACTGTTTATTCCAGTCGGGCTGGTTGTCTTGCTGTTCGCGGATGGCACATTGGAGGTCGCACCACAGTGACTCTCTCTTCTCCCACATAGCCTCTGCCAGGCCATATGCTTGGCCTTCCATAGCACGAGCGTGGTTGCTTTCCATCCAGGTAATAGCATCGCGGAGTTGATCAATGGTCATTTCATGCTCCTTTGTTTATGCTTATATAATAGCATGTCTGTAGGCACTGTCAATGGTGTTTTGACAGTGCCTGAGGCTGTTATTTGCTCTGTTGGATAGATTCTACCAGGTCCTTGGTATCTTTATGACCCAACCCTGTCATAGTTTTGACTTTCATAATCAGTTCCAGTTTACGGTATTTGTAAGGGCCACGGATCATATCGAGGATAGCATTGCGGAGTTGATCATTGGTCATTGTGTGCTCCTGTTGTTTGCTTATGTTTATATAATAGCATCTAACTAGGCTGCGTCAACTGGGCAGCATCTTACCCCAAGTGACTGAATCGACATTGAACAGGAGCATCTCGAACTCCATAGCGTTGAACATACTCTCTGCGAGGGTTTTGGAAAGGTTTTCTCTACGGATAACCTTTCCATCGTTGAACTTGATCTGATAAAAGTATTTCATTTTGTCACCCTGCCGAACTGAGTTTAACTTCGCTGACGCATGATGGATCCACATCCATGCTATGGACCGCACCCTCGATGAAATACAGTCGGACATTATCCGGACGATCTTCCATTGCGATACAGGGGTTGCCGTGGAGATAGTGGAGTGGCTGTAGGGTGCTGGGCTGATTGATCCAAGCACGGAAGATGCGTGGCTTTTCCATATTAGGCCTCCATGCGGGTTTTCAACTGTTCGCCCAGGATGAACTTGGCAATGTTTAATTGCTTGCGGACCACTTCAATGCGAGCGTCAACGATAGCGGCACGTTCGATCCGCTCGCCCATGTCCAGCATCTCTTGGCAGTCGCTCAGCAGGCTCATTACAACCATTTCCAAACCGGAGAAGCGAGCAGTCAGGCTGTTCATGTAGTCCTCGCGGATGTTCTCAACGGAAGTGCCGTAGCATTTTTCTTCGAAATCGTTCATCGTGTGCTCCTTGTTTGTTTATGCTTTTATAATAGCATCTAACATGGATACGTCAAGTCGCTCAAAACTCGTAGACCATAATGGTTGGATCCATTCTCATCAACTGTTCAGCGGCTCTGCTCAAGAACTGGTATTTGGCATTGACCTCGTTGGCACTCAATTCACCATCGCAGGCCAAGTTCTCTGGGCTAAGGGCGGAGTCAATGCTCCGTGCTATCCGTTGACGATCCTTAGCATTGGCCAAGTCCAGAAGAGCACCATTGAACATGTTAATCCGACTGTTCTTCTGTGCCACATATTCGTTGAGTTCGTTCATCGTCTGCTCCTCTGTTTATGCTTATATAATAGCATCTCGCAGGACAGTGTCAAGTGGGGGAGACTGGCTCCCCCTTGTTGGCTTAGTCGAGTCTGGATCCGGCGTATGCTCTAAAGCCGTATTTACGGAGCACATTGGCTGCGGCAGAGGATCCTGCTTCTTTACAGTCAATGCTCTGTCCGGGCCACTTCGCTGGGTCCCATATCTGATAAGCCTTGCCAGTCCAGTCCTGTTTGAAGCCCATTGCTTTGAGGACTGAGCGTTCAATCTTGCCCAGTTTAGTATTACCCTTGCTCTCGGGGTAAACTTCTACCCAACTGAAACCACAGGCCCCACCGTCTCTACCATCGAAGCGAGCGTCTGCGAACTCACGGGCGGCCTTAGCGGCTTCTGCGAACATTTCTTTGGAAATTGCGTCTGTGTCCAACATAGTATTGCTCCTCTGTTTTGTTTATGTTTATATAATAGCACCTGTAGGCTATACGTCAAGCGACGTCTTCGACCTTCTCATCACGGATATACTTTTGGGCCAGACTCACTTCGAAGTCGAAGTCCACTTCGTGTGCTTCACAATAGGCGAGGATGTCGGCGATGATATCCGCAGGGCGTTCGTAGATTGGATGTTCCATACTGTGGGCGAGGATTAGTTTCTCACCACGGTGAACGCTCATTTCATAAAGATTTAATGGTTTATCGGTCATCACGCTACGATCCAATCTAATTCGTTTTTCACTTCGATGCTTTCGGAACCGTCGTAATCGTTGATTCGAAACTCAGTCCCCTGAGCAATCCAACGCACGGCTAACTCGTCCAACCCACCGTGATATGCGTTGGGCCATTGCTTTTCTGCGTAGGCAACCAACTCGGACATATCGGCATTGGCCTCTACCAGTTGGACCAATGTGGGATCGAACAGCATCTCTGGGCTCTCGGTATTCCAAGTAGACCACCCAGCACCATACCCCATGCTGACCAATACTGCTACCTTACCGTCCTTGATTACTTTTTCCATCACTTAGACCCTCGTGTTCCGATTGTTGGTCCTTTGAGTGTCAAGCAACCCGACCGAGGACAGGGCTCAACGGGCTGACGCATGATAGGCATGGGTGGCGGTGGCTTAGGCATTGTAATTGTCTGTGCCTTGGGCTGTGCCTGCTTAGACATTGCTGGTGCTGATACGATAATCATTGCCGCACTCATTACGATAAACATAGTTCTTTTCATTGTTAGTCCTCCACTCTCACTGGGCCTTTGTTTGTGCCCGTCCGATACAATACTACCCTACAGTCTTTTGTGTTAGCAGCATGGGTCTGGATCCGTGCTTGGGCCGCGGCTTCTGTGGTAAAGATACCATCCCAGGTAATGTAATAGCCCCCACCGCCTACTGCTTCTTCAATCTTGTAAAAGGTGTTCACTTGACGCTCCTTGTTTGTTTATGCTTATATAATAGCACATCTGTAGGACTTGTCAACAGGCTCACAGCGGGGCCTATAGTGTTTACCAAATCCCCATCGCTAATTTCGCTTCGTCGCTCATCATATCCTGAGTAAATTCTGGATTGAATGTGGTTATAACTTCACATTCACTAACACCTTCTACGGTCATTCCTGCGTTCTTTATACCCCAAACGATCTCATCAGATGATGGACAAAAGGCACTGGTCAAGGTATGTGTGATGATTACCTTGGGAAATTGATCAACATCAATATCGTAGATCAATCCTAGATCATATATGTTCACTGAGATCTCAGGATCATATACTTCTTTGAGATGACCGATTATCTTATCTTTTATCACATTGGTATTCACTTCTTCTCCCTCATATCTAATTCTGCCCAATTAGTATCCTCAGGCAATGCTTTTATAATAACAGTATCTGAGTTTTTGTCAAGCAGATTCCGCAAGAGGTTGGCTGCTACACCTGTGACACCATAACGACCTTTGGCACAACGATACACGCTACCACTAGCACCATAGAACAGCCAGTGGTCGGGTTCTTCGATCGCTTCAGTGATGCCACTGTTCATCTGCCAGTGATCGCTGCCTGCCATGCCTCCACCCTTCCACTCTGCCAACACCTTATTGAATCGCTCGCCCGCATTATCGAAGTTGACTACGATCCAACGATCTGGTGTGTAATCATTCATCATTCTTTCAACCTACCATATCTTGTGTCTGTGTCTTCATCTGTTCTACCAACACAGACATTTCGCGGATTCTTATTTCTAAACTATGGAGTAAGGCAGCGTTCATAGTGATTAGTTTTTTGTTCTGTTCTTGAAGATCGATAAATTGCCGATCTCTATTATAGTCCTGTATGGCATCATTGTCGGTCATCATTTAACTCCAAAGTGTTTGAGGATTAGATCATCCGAACGCCAGGGCTCTGCGGTCTTGGCAATTTCAGCACATTCACGGACGATCAACTCGGCGAACTTTTCTTCCCAAGCATCTTGCTTTTCATCTCCTATCCACATTATGGAATATACCTCGGCTTTTTTAGCAAATTCTTTGATACGCTTGTTCATTGTTTGGCCCATTTGATATAACCACCGTTGGTGTCGCTCCAGGGACAATACTTTTCCCACAATGCTTTGGCTTCAGCAGGATCACTGTGACTCTTCATTAACTGATCTACTTGAGGTCTAGTGCGCCAACCAGTAGATGCGTGTCCTGAGCCCCAGTCGTGTGCTTTCAATACAGTTTCAAGTTCAGTCATTGGATATAACCTTTCCGGAACCTAGGCATTTCTTCTGTGCCATCATAGATGAAACAGTCCAACAATGGTACTAGACTTTCCAAATCGTCTGCTTCGTGCCGGATCACAGAGTTATCGTAATCGTCGTCGGCATCCATTAACATGAAGTAGAGATATTCATCCTTGCGCTCAATCTCCTTACGGAAGATGTGTTTGATGTCATCGATATTCATCTCTTAAGCCTCATCATAGAGCAGTTCGTCAGATACATCTTCGGCATCAACACGATAGAGGGTCACGCACTCACCACTGGGTGCGAACACGATGACTTCAATGCGGTTATAGCCGCCCATGTCGCCGAACTTAGTATAGCCTTTGACGAACTGGATAGCACGGGTCTCATTCTTGAACACTTCGAGTTCACACTCAGTATCAAGAGCATAGTCACCATAAACGAAATATTCCATTTGCTGTTCCTCTGTGTTTCTATGTTTTATAATAACATCTCGTATGAAAATGTCAAGTGATTAATGGGTAGTCTTACTCGCACCCGTGAGGATCATGTTAGCATATTCCAGATTGGCTTCTATCTGATCGTTGCTCTGTTCAATGCTATCTAGATGATTGTGGATCTTATCAAACTCCTGCTGGATCTTCTCCATCAGTTCTTTAGTCTTCGCTTGGCTTTCTTCCAGTGTCATATCGTTCTCCTGTCCGTGACGTGCTGCCTTAGCCATTTCAACACTAATAGCCATTAGGAACAGCATCAGAGGATCCATTGCTTCCCTATAGGCCTGTTCAGTTGCTTCTGCCAATTTACGTTTCTTTTTCATATGATTGCTTTCTCTAGGACCAACTGTGAGAGTTTCCGTGCTGCTCTGAGGCTAACGGATCTACCCTGTTTAGGAGGAAACTCACCACCAGTGGCTGCGGCATAATGCCTACCACGCTCATAAAAGATTTGGCAGTTGATACCTTCCTTGCGGAAGTAGACCCACTTCTCGTAGTCTGGATTGAAGCCCGCACCTGCCATAAAGTCATTATAACCTTTATTGAAGAAGTGGTTATTGAGGACCTGTTTGACACTGAACAATTTGTCTTTACGGAAGTTGGCCATTGCTTGCTCCTTGTTTCTAACTATGTTTTATAATAGCATAGATCGAGAGTTTGTCAAGCGGTCTTGCGGAGCATGTCTACTAGCATCTGTTGGAGCATGTAGAGTTCGTCGTTGGGCACATAGAAGTCCGTAGTTGGGTCCCAATATTGTCCTTCTTTGGGATCATAATAGAGGACTCGTCCGCTAGCATAGTGGAAGGGACCTTCTAAACCCTTGCGTGGTTGCCACTTAGGGTCTTGGTTAGGAAGAACGACATAAGCCATCTAAGCCTCCTGGTTGTTTCTAACTATGTCTTATTATAGCACGATTTTATGGTGTGTCAAATATAAATATATGTATGAAAAAATATGAAAACAACATCCCAGGAATGTTTGCTCCCGACGATTTTTTAGTCCAAGAGATTATCTGTTCAGTCATGCCAAAGAAAGGTAAGATGTTAGAAGTTGGATCACATCTTGGTCGCAGCACCGTAGGTTGGGCAGAAAGATTAAATCCAAAATTTCGTATATTCTCTATGGATTTTTGGAACTTTGATACCACTTGGAGGCAATCGGATCACCCCGACTGGGAAGACTTCGAAGGTTGGGACTATACGAACAATAATCCTATCCCTCCAGACTATTCAAAAAGCAGATATTCTAGATTCCTTTCAAACGTAGAAAATTTTCCAAATATCGTTCCATTGAGGATGACCAGTCCTCCAAAAAATCCAAACGTGAATTTGATAGAAAAGATATCAGATCTGGATCTACTGTTCCTAGACGGTGATCATAGATATGATATTGTTAAAAAAGAATTGGATTTCTATTATCCAATGATGAAACGAGACGGAATCATATGTGGACACGATTGGGGTAGAGAGCATATACAATCTCGTTGGAATGTCGATCATGTCAATCGTGCTGTTCAAGAATTCGCAGAAGATAAGGATCTGATAATATTAAGTGATTTTTTCAAATCGGATGTTATGTGGATAGTGGCAAAAAAAGAGATAGCTGATAAGATCCAGATAGCTTATCGAGCCCGTTTGCCTAGCGATTCTTTTTTGCAGCTTTAAGAGCTTTAAGCTCATCGGGTGTAAGTTCTACTCTATGATAATCATAATCGGCAGCACCAGTGGCTTTTCTCCAGCTCTTGCTTAGACTAACCGGACCAGGATCAGTATCTTTAACACCAGCGATACTTCTACCCATCCATTGTAGGCCTCTTGCCGCGCCCTGTGCTAGTGCAGCCTTTGGGTTCTCTGTTCCATAACTACCCATAGCCTTTGCGACTCTATGTTTGATATCCTGTGCTACCGGATCAGTAACATGCTGTTTGAATGTCTGTCCAGCTGTAGGGCCTGTATCTGTGCCTTTTTGTTTCACACCTGCACGTTGGAGGATCTGTTGGTAGATCTCCTGGTGGTTTGCTTCGTTTGTAATATCTTTCATCTTCATGATATTATTTAGTATTTGGCGACCTCTGAGCGATTCGAACGCCCGACCGAAGGAGTAGAAATCCTTTGCTCTATCCCGCTGAGCTAAGAGGCCATTCCAAATCTAAATGGTGCCCCTAGACCGACTTGAACGATCATCTGCCGCTTACAAGGCGGCTGCATCTCCATTTATGCTTTAGGGGCATCAATTACATTTAGGGTGTATTTATTGCGGTCATAGGGCGGAAGAATCAACATCTTCCGCCCTGACCATCAGCAATTACTCAGCGACAGTGAAGATCTTTGCGCGGCTACCGTTCACATCGCGAGCGGAGACGCTATACTTTACCTTGCCTTCGGTGTTTGGCTCAACACGCACAACCAAACCTGCATTACGCAAGTCTGTCATACGAGCACGGAGATTCTTGATACCGTAGGTAGCACGGGCCTGTGCTTCGGTAAGTGTCTTACCAGTACCACGGAGGTGCTGTTCAAGGAAAGTAGTCTGAGGCATTGTGAGTGTAGTGAATGATGTCTTAGTCATATGTAGTTCCCTTCTGTTTGTGTCTGCACCATTGCAGCATTAGCCTATATAATAGCATCTTCAGTTGATGCTGTCAACCCCTGTTGGGCGACTCCGTTGTGGTTTTTCAACCAAATTCTCAGTAGTGATGGATTGAACCTTTATCGTTGAAGTCCGCATTATACGGAGTCCATTCTTCTTCGTCCTCTTCTTCTTCATGCTCGAAGAAGCAGTTGGCTTCTGCCATATCGCGGACCTGATCCTCGCTCATATACTTGAGGCAAGACATGATAACCATATCTTTATCGAGCATACCTTCTTCTACTGCTTCGAGGATCTTGTTAGTGAACTCGCGTGACTTAGGATGATAATGGCTCATATTAAACCTCCGAATTGATATCAATGATTTCAGTGGAGAGGATGTCGGGATGGATCATTGAATAGTCCATCTCGCTAATAACGTCTGCATAGTCTGCATCCGCTTTTATTTTAACACGAACTACAACTTCTACTGTTTGGTATTCCATGTTGTGCTCCTATGTGTTTTGCTTATGTTTATATAATAGCATCTCTTAGACATGCGTCAAGCGGCTACATTACGCCGCTCGTAGAACGCTTCACGGTCCCAGATGCGAGGGTTTGACAATGGCTTTTTCTTGCGGACTGAACTCGCGTTGTCGGTATGCGAGTTAGTATAACGCAACGGATGACCCATACGATCTTCCCAGATTGCGATGAAAGTAGCCGCGTCCATATCTTCCTCGAGGTACCAATAACGGTTATCCTTAGAACGATATGAGTATGGAGTAAAGTCGTCTACTGTTAAGCCGAGACTGAAAACTTCTGCGGGTGTGACACGCAACCAAGCATGTCCTGGATCGCTATACATGGTAAACTTCATGTCGTGCTCCTTGTGTTTTGCTTATGTTTATATAATAGCATCTCTATGACATACGTCAAGTGGTAGCATAATGCTTCTGGTAAAGGTTAACCAGTTTACCTAATTCAGGATGCTTGTGGACCCATTGCCCTGTGTCGGGCTGGAACTGTGTGCGAAAGAACTTATCTAGAATGGCGTGACCTGTCGAGATCGTTGGATCGATCTGCTTGGCCAGTTCATCGAACTCACCGTCGCTCATGATGCTGGTATTCCTAAATTCATAGGCATAGGCCGCGACTGCGAGTTTGATCCTGTTGCGCCGTTCCACTTCAACGGCTGTTCCCCAGGCTGTTTCTTCTTTGAAGAAATTGGAGAAACTCACCGCATCCACTCCTTGTGATAACGGATAAGGGTTTCAACTGTGCCTGGATCGAGTGTCTTATCGTTGGTCATCGCGGACCAATACACATCGAAGATGAGGTTGCGTTGGGCACAATATTTTTGAGCGATAGTCTTCAACTTGTCCATCTCAGCCTCGTGTTTGTTGTTTATGCTTTATAATAGCACATCACAGTGGCTTGTCAACACGGGCCAAGACCTTACGGCAATAGGCACTGCGCCCCGGGGGTCCACCATTGTAAACCGTTGCTGCCATACACCAATCACCGTTGGCTTTATCTATCGCTAATCGGAGATAGCGCATGGTGTATTCTAGATTGATATCGGGGTTGAGTAGATCGCGGCAGTTGCCTGTAAACCCTACACTGCGAGCCGTTCCACAACGGATCTGTCCCAAGCCATAGTTTCCCTGGCTTATGACATTGGGTTTATATCCGCTTTCTACACTAATTACAGCCTGTGCCAACGGTGCGGGCACTCTATATTCTTGGGCCTTGAGGGCGACTAACCCTACCATCGCAGAATTGCTGTTAGGTTCTGCAACAGATCCCGTGGTTTGACAGCCAGCGCATGCCAACCCAAGGGCTACGACCATGATCTTTGTTTTCATGGTAGATGTATTTAACTCGATTCGAAATGGTATTAAAACTATCGGATAACTCAAATAATGTTACAGCGGGGTCTAGCTAGACCCCGTCGATGATATCACTTGTTTACGTTAATTTCGATTTCTCTACCGTCTGGGCAATGGATCTTAACTGTGGTTGCATTATCCCAACTGGCCTTTTCAGCGAATGCTTTTGCTGCTTCATATGTAAGAAAATCGCTCCACTTGCCGTCTACGTTTACTCGGAAGGCTTTCATTATTTTGATTCCTTTTCTTCTTCTTTGGACTCTTCTTCGTCATCAGCGGCGTAAGTATCGTCGTCCATCTGCTCTTCTTCATCGCGCCATTCGCAGATAGTATCTAAGTCCCAGAAGGTGCGGACCTCATCTGGAATATCCTCGAGGTCTTCGCTACCGTCGAACGTATATTCTTCATCGCCGTCCTCGTTGCTATACTTACCAACGAAGCCCATGCCTTCTTCCAAGTAGAACGCAACGACATCGAAACCCAGTTCAGTCATCTTCTCATAGAAGCCAATGGGCGGGCTCCATGCTGTATTGAAACTAAGCATAATCGAGTTGTCGTCCTGCTTAGTGGGTTCGCCGTCGTCGCTGGAGATATCCCATTTGGTACCCCAGTTGTTTACACTCCACATATACCAGTCTGTGACGCCGAACTTCTCGACGTTTGCTTCTTCACGAGCCGCGACACGCTCGTTGAAGTTCTCACCAATCTCTTCAGTAATTAACAGTTCTGGAGGGCAGGGGAAGAACTCTTTGAACAGCCGATCTTCTTTGTAAGCATCGGCAATTCGATTAATCATTGTGGGATCTTCGTGGGTGAATGTCGCACCGTTCTGGCACCAATTTGGCATGTTTATCTCCTATGCCTTGTTTGTTAATGTCTACACTGTTAATATAGCAGTGCCCACGAGATACGTCAAGTGGGCACTGTGTTGCTTAGCCTTTAATACAGGTCACTTCGGCGTATTCTTGCCAGTTGTCACCGAAACTCTTCTTTAAATCTGCGAGTTTAAGCACCATACGCAACGAAAGTTCACGCAACCGTTTCTTGTTAGTGTCAATAAACTCTAACAGTTCTTCAGTAGTGCCTTCGGGGAAGTCGTATTCGCGGAGCATACCATCTTCAACGATCTGTTTGATACGCAATACCTTTTCACGCTCAGTATCAA
>Ga0209400_1002687_pt1 | contig 13320 bp, 10 predicted proteins | sample M_130807_EF_Meta_FD_187313 | JGI IMG/M metagenome (GOLD analysis project Ga0209400, IMG submission 187313) | Freshwater microbial communities from Lake Montjoie, Canada to study carbon cycling - M_130807_EF_MetaG (SPAdes) (version 2) | ecosystem: Environmental > Aquatic > Freshwater > Lake... | reverse complement strand
CAAAGCATCTGCCATTACGTGTGATGTTTGCAGGCTCTCATCATCAGGATGAGCGTGCACCAAGAGAATGCGTTGAGCGCTGAAACTTTGTTTAGCCATAAGAAAAACCTTAGTTGAGAGTTCAAGCATCTTGACCATTTCAGCGCACTCGGCTAAGTTAGTTAGGTAACCCTAACTTCGAATGGTCTGATAACCATCGCGAAAGGTAATTTTGTTAGCCAACTTTCTAATTGGTCTCCGTGAGGGCCTAGAAGCCGCTCTCATCGTCAGCATTCTTGTTGCTTACCTAGTTAAAACAAACAACCGTAAAGGCGCTAATCAGGTGCTCTGGGGCGTTGCCATTGCCGTCCTGACCTCTGTCCTAGCCGGTGTTGCTATTGCTGAGTTCATCGAGGTAGTTCCTGAAGGAACCAACGAGATCATCGCAGGTCTCGCTTCAATCGTCGCTGTCTTTTTCGTAACCTGGATGATCTTCTGGATGGCTAGACAGGCTAGAGGCCTAAAGGCAGAGCTACATGAAAAGATTGACACCGCAGTAAAGGCTTCTGCTCTTTCCCTTGTCGGTGTTGCATTCTTCGCCGTAATTAGAGAGGGTGTTGAGACTGCTGTATTCCTGTGGAGTGCTAGCCGCGCAACAGGAAATGACACCAACCCAGTTCTAGGTGCAACGCTTGGGCTCATCACAGCTGCCGTGCTCGGTTATCTGATTTACCGAGGAGCTCTAAAGATCAATTTGAGCAAATTCTTCAAATACACCGGAGCGTTCTTGATTATCGTTGCTGCTGGCATCTTGGCTTATGGAGTTCACGAACTGCAGGAAATTGGTTGGCTCCCATTCCTAACCGAGACCAGTTACGACCTATCTGGAGTAATCGAAAAAGACGGTGCGCTAGACACTCTGCTTAGAGGAACAATCAGTTTTAGATCAAAGCCGTCAATGCTTGAGAGCCTGGTCTGGTTCGCCTACGTAATTCCGGTAGCTTACCTATACCTAAAGCCAGCTAAAAAGAACTAGCCAGCGTTTTCATTAGCGCGCTTCTTGGCAGAAGTGTTTCTCGCACGAACGTTGGCGTCTAGTTCGACCTTACGAATACGAGTTGCCTCAGGGGTAACCTCAACACACTCATCTTCTCTAGCAAACTCTAGACACTCTTCTAAAGAAAGCTTCTTCGGTGGAGTTAGTGACTGGAATTCATCGCTCGAAGATGCACGCATGTTGGTTAGCTTCTTCTCCTTGGTAATGTTCACATCCATGTCATCAGCTCTAGAGTTTTCACCAACAACCATGCCGGCATAAACCTCTTGGGTTGGGTCAACAAAGAATGATCCACGCTCTTGCAGAGCAATCATCGCAAACGGTGTTGCAACACCGGCACGGTCTGCAACAAGAGATCCGTTGATACGAGTAACAATCTCTCCAGCCCATGGCTCATAGCCCGCTGAAATAGCGTTAGCGATACCGGTTCCCTTGGTCGAGGTTAGGAACTCAGTTCTAAAACCGATAAGACCGCGTGATGGCACTAGGAACTCCATACGAACCCAACCGGTTGAGTGGTTAACCATGTTCTTCATCCGGCCCTTACGTGCAGCCATCAGCTGAGTCATAGCACCTAGGAACTCTTCTGGAACGTCAATGGTTAGGTCTTCAACAGGCTCGTGTAGTTTGCCATCAATCTTCTTGGTAACTACCTGAGGCTTACCAACGGTTAGCTCGTAACCTTCACGGCGCATCTGTTCAACAAGGATTGCGAGAGCAAGCTCTCCGCGACCCTGGACTTCCCAAGCATCTGGTCTATCTGTTGGAAAAACCTTGATCGAGACGTTACCGATAAGTTCTTTATCCAAACGGTCCTTAACCAAACGAGCGGTAACCTTGGCACCCTTAACACGACCAGCCATAGGAGATGTGTTAATACCAATAGTCATCGAGATAGCAGGATCATCAACGGTGATCATAGGTAGCGGACGAACATCGTTCGGGTCAGCAAGAGTTTCACCAATGGTGATGTTCTCAATACCAGCCACCGCAACAATGTCACCTGCAGTTGCGGATTCAGTTGGGAAACGATCCAGCGCTTTGGTCTTTAGTAGTTCTGTGATCTTTACAGTCTGAGTTGTGCCATCCTGACGAACCCAAGCAACCTGCTGACCCTTACGGATAGTTCCATTGAAGATACGAAGTAGTGCAAGACGGCCAAGGAAAGGAGAAGCGTCAAGGTTTGTAACGTGAGCCTGTAGTGGGGCTTCGTCATCAAATACCGGAGCTGGGATGTGCTTCAAGATTGCAGCGAATAGCGGCTCAAGGTCTTCTGAATCTGGCATGGTGCCATCAGCAGGCTTAGTAAGAGAGGCACGACCAGCACGACCAGAAGCATAGATAACAGGAAGCTCAAGAATCGAGTCAATGTCTAGATCTGGAACATCTTCGTGGATGTCGCTTGCAAGACCTAGAAGAAGATCGTGAGTTTCTTCAACAACCTCATCGATACGAGCATCTGGACGGTCAGTCTTGTTGACCAAAAGAATAACTGTCAGGTTAGCCTCAAGTGCCTTACGAAGAACGAAACGAGTCTGTGGCAGAGGACCTTCAGATGCGTCAACTAGAAGAACAACACCGTCAACCATAGATAGACCACGTTCAACTTCTCCACCGAAGTCAGCGTGTCCTGGGGTGTCGATCACGTTGATGGTGATCTCTTTACCGTTAGCACTGGCACCCTTGTATGAGATGGCAGTGTTCTTGGCAAGGATGGTAATTCCCTTTTCGCGCTCAAGGTCACCTGAGTCCATGACACGCTCGCCTAGGTTAGCGTGGTCACCGAAGGAACCGGTCTGGCGAAGCATGGCATCGACCAAAGTGGTCTTACCGTGGTCTACGTGAGCCACGATAGCTACGTTACGGATATCTTCTCTTGTTACTTGGGCCATTACAGGGTCCTTTAGGCATAGTTCAGCGACGCACGAAATGTCGCTCGAACGCTTAGATTGTGTGGGCTAACAAAAGCCCTAGTGCTTAAAGTCTAACCGAGGCACACCCTAAAGTGTGCCTCGGCAGATTAAAGCCTGGTTAAGCCCTACTTCCCTGCTGTTGCAAGGAGCTTGGCACGTGCCTCACGGCGCTTCTTCTGCTCCGCTGGGTCTGGAACTGGAACCGCAGCCAGCAATGACTTGGTGTATAGCTCCTGAGGGTCGTTTAGAATCTGGTCACGCGGGCCGACTTCAACCAACTTACCGTTCTGCATCACAGCAATACGGTGAGCCAAGATGTCCACCACAGCAATGTCGTGAGTGATGAACAAACAAGCGAACTTTAGAGAATCCTGAAGCTCCTGAAGAAGGTCTAGGAAACGAGCCTGAACTGACACGTCAAGAGCTGAGGTTGGCTCATCTGCAATCAAAAGCTTCGGTGATAGCGCTAGTGCTCTAGCGATACCAACGCGCTGCTTCTGACCACCAGATAGCTCGTGAGGGTAACGGTTACGGTATGAACGAGGAAGTTCAACTGAGTCCAGTAGGTCTTCGACTCGTTTGTTTAGTTCCTCACCCTTAGCTTCTTTAGCTAGCAGCAGAGGCTCACCGATGCTCTCACCGATAGGCAAACGAGGGTTTAGAGAAGAAGCTGGGTCCTGGAACACAATTCCTGTGTCCTTACGGAATGCCTTTAGGTTGCGCATCTTTGCACCAGCAATTTCGTTGCCAAGGATCTTGATAGAACCATCATGAACTGGAAGTAGACCGATAGCAGCTCGACCAACAGTGGTCTTACCTGAACCAGACTCACCTACCAAACCAAGAATTTCACCAGGCTGGATTGAGAATGAAATGTCATCCACAGCTCTAAACGCAGGGATACGTCCACGCTTTGGGTACTCAATAACTAGGTTGGTAACTTCAAGCACTGGAGCAGCCTTGGCTGCAAGTGCCTCAAGTGTTCTAACTGCAACTGAACCAAGCTTTGGAACAGAAGCTAGAAGAGACTGGGTGTATGGGTGCTTAGGGTTGTTGAAGATAACAGCTGAAGTGTCATTTTCAACAGTTAGACCATCCTTCATAACCAAGATTCGGTCGCTCAAGTCAGCAACAACACCCATGTCGTGAGTAATCAAAAGAACCGCTGAGTTCAGCTTGTCCTTCAGGTTTCTCATAAGGTCAAGAATTTCTGCCTGAACTGTTACGTCCAGAGCAGTGGTTGGCTCATCAGCAACTAGTAGAGCAGGGTCACAGGCTAGAGCCTGGGCGATCATTGCACGCTGACGCTGACCACCAGAAAGTTGGTGAGGATACTTGTCGAAAGCCTGAACTGGGTTAGGAAGTTCAACCATGGTTAGAAGTTCAATAGCGCGGTCTCTTGCAAGATCCGGGCCCATCTCAAAGTGGTTACGCAGCACCTCAACGATTTGAGAACCAACTGTGTAGACAGGGTTTAGAGCAGTCATTGGCTCCTGGAAGATGTAAGCAACTTCCTTACCTCTGTATCTGCGAAGCACTGCAGCAGGCTGGTTAAGCATCTCGACACCCTTGACCTTGACGCTACCTGAGCTTCGGGCGTTAGGAGCTAGAAGGCCCATCAGACCCATCGCAGTAGTTGACTTACCTGAACCTGACTCACCCACGATTGCAAGTACTTCACCTGCATGAAGAGTGAAATTCATGTCAATTACGGCTGGGTACCAAACGCCTTCAACCCAAAATTCAACGTTGAATCCATCTACTTGCAGGATTGGAGTTGTATCTGCCATTTTGATCAGTTACCTTTCTTAGCCAATAACAATTGGTTTAATTCAAACTTCTGCGGGGTAGTATTTTGAACATGCTCAAACCCTACGTTTACCGCCCCAGGTCCAGCTGGGTTTACCTCGTCTTGGTCCTTCTCATTGGAACAAGCGCAGCCATTTCCTTTGCAACCGCAGGAAGAACTGCTGACGCCATTAACGCCACTCTCGTCTTCATCGCCTTGTCCATTTTCATTTGGGTTTTCCTGGTTGGACCCAAAATTGTTTACTCTGTACAAACCCTCGTGATTCATAACCCATTCACTAGAGTCACCGTCGGTTGGGCAAGCGTTCAAGAATTCGAAGCGAGATTCAGCTTCACTATTGTCACTCAAACCAAAAAGGTCTCCGCTTGGGCTGCACCCGCACCCACCAAGTTCCAAACTAGAAGAATCAGAGACGCTGACCTGAACAGAGTTGGCAGTCAACACAGAACCGGTCATGCCCAAGAATCCGACAGCAACGCTGCCCTTGAGCTTGCTCTCCGATACCAAGAGAGTGCGACCAGACACAACGAGCTGATTGAGCTCCACGAAGTTAGGGTTAACATCCAAGCCATCGTTGGCGTTGTTCTGGGAGCAGCACTCCTCTTGATAACTTTTATTCATTAGCCATTTCCTGAAACTATCCGGTCAATTAACTCTTGTTGACGGCGTCACGAGTAGATGACTTAGCAAGGAATTCCTTGCGCTTAATCTGCTTCTTCTGACGAGGGTCGAAAGCGTCTCTCAAACCATCACCAATGAAGTTGATGCTGAGAGCAATCAAAACAATGATCACACCAGGCCACCAGAACAACCATGGTGCGTATAGAAATTCACCTTGGTGAGTATTGATAAGCACACCGAGAGATACGTCCGGAGCTTGAACACCGAAACCAAGGAATGAAAGACCCGTTTCAACGAGGATCGAGCTTGACAGCAAGAGAGTAGTTGAAACGATGATCACACCAATTGAGTTAGGCAAGATGTGCTTGAAGATGATTCTTGTGTTTGATGCTCCAGCAACACGAGCAGCATCAACGAATTCACGCTCTCTCAGAGATAGGAACTCACCACGAACCAAACGGGTAAGACCGGTCCATGAGAACAAGCCCAAGAAGATCGCTAGATACAAAACACCGAGGTTACCCATTCTGTAACCGATAACCGCACCGATAAGGATTGAAGGAACGGTGATGATGAAATCTGTGATTCTCATCATGATTGCGTCGATGATTCCACCGAAGAAACCTGATACAGCACCAACAACTGTTCCGATAACTCCACCAAGAAGGCCGATAACAACCATCACCATGAGTGAAATTTCAGATCCACGAGTTACCTGCGCAAAGTAGTCACGACCATTAGGCAGTTGCCCCATTGGGTGAACTGATGACGGGCAACCATCGGCACAAGGACCAGGATCAAGAATATCCTCGTGTGAGAACTGCCACCATCCGTGAATGGTGATCTTGGCATCATCTGAACCTAGGTGAATACCAGCCGCAGAGTAGACGAAGATAGTGAACAGGATCATGAAGATTAGACCGGCAACAGCCGGCTTGTGGCTGAAGAATTTACGTCTAATGATTTGACCCTGGCTCAAGCCTTGAGTCTTTACTTCTTCAAAACCAACTTCAGAAGCGCTAACTACTTGAGAATTTTTCTTAGATTTCTTTGAATCATTTTTCATGTGATTCGCTACTTTCTTATTCTGATACGTGGGTCAAGTGCGGTGTAAATCAAGTCCGCAGCCAAGGTTGCCATAACTGCTAGAAATGCTGTGATTGAGAAGGTTCCCATCAGAAGGTTTAGGTCCTGGCTTACAATCGCGTCGTTAGCCAAGCTACCCATACCCTTCCAGCTGAATACGCGCTCGGTGATAATCGCACCACCAACGATTCCAGCAATATCAAACGCGATCAAAGTGGTCAGCGGAATCATAGAGTTTCTCAATGCGTGGCGGAGAATAACTTCACGCTCTGGGACACCCTTAGCTCGAGCAGTTCTGATGTAATCCATACCCAGAACTTCTAGAACAGAAGCACGTGAGTAACGGAGGTAACCAGCAAACGAAATAAGAGTCAGAGCAGTTGTTGGAAGAATCAAGTGGGTCGCGATGTCGAGGTTATTCACCCAGAAGTCGTTTGACTTCATTGCGATGTTGTAAGAACCATCAACCTGAACTGGCTTTCCATCGCTTAGCCTGTAGTACTCTGGCCAAGCCTGCATTGCTCTATCCGCAACAGTGAATAGTGCAACAAAGAATGCCGATAGCATTGACGATCTGATGATTGGACCTTTGTCGATCTTCGAGAAGAAGTAGCCTACGAAATAGCTAACTGAAAGCATTAGAGCTCCCATGAGCATCAGAATTCCAAAGTTACCTGTCTCGTTCACAATCGTTCCGAATGGCTGATACACAGCAACACCAACTGCAACAGCGGCTATACCTGCGTATAGAGCCTTACGGTTGTGAAGACCAGCGAAAACGTGAGTTAGACCGACTGAAGTGGCCAAACCAAGGAAAGCCACTCCCCAGATACCAAGACCTGGGGTTCTAAACCAGTTTGTGAGACTCAAGACATAGAAAAGCGACATGAAAATCGCAAACGATGAAACCAAGGTGATTAGAACTCGTCTCCTAGTTCCACTTACGAATCCGGCGAGCACTACGGCCAATAAACCAGAAGTTATTCCATTTGCAACCAGAGTTATTTTGGGGTCAACCAAGAAAAGGTTGAACTGAATAGCCATGTATTCCTTCAACATAACTGCAACCCAAAAGATAGGAAGTGAGTAGAGAAGGAATGAAAGGAAAGTTAGAGAGTAGTCAAGTCTCGAATACTGTCTGATCGCACTTAGAACACCGAAGGTAATTCCCAAAACGATAGCAAGAATGGTTGCCGCTGTTACAAGACGAATAGTTACCGGAATAGCTTCAGCGATTTGATCTATAACTGGCAAACGCATAATGGCTGACGTACCAAAGTCTGGTGTTCCAGTTGCGAAGCCAAGAGCCTTCTGAAGCCACAAGAAGTAACGTGCTGGTGGTGGCACATCGAGCTGATAGAACTTTGTTAGCTCAGCCATGATCTGCTCTTTTTTAGGATCCTGTGATTCACGGATACCAGCAAGTGGATCACCCGAGTATGCAGCAAGCTGATAAGTCAGATATGTGGATCCGAACAAAATCAGAAGGGCGATAGAAATTCTGCGACCGATATACGCTAGCATGCTGAAAATTCTCTTTCTCTACACATCATTACCTACCAATGCTACTAGATGGCACTTATGTTAATGACTAAGTAAAACTTCTAGACAAAAAATTATTGGTGGCATCCGGAGGGATGCCACCAATAATTTTCAATCAGTTATTTAATTCTGAACTAGTAGTTCGGAATTAGTAACTTAGTGCCCAAGGGTTCCAGGTTACTTCTGGAGCTAGTGGGTTTGGTAGAACATTCTTAATGTCGCTGTTCCATGCTGCGGCACCTGGCCACTGGAACATTGGCAATGAGTAGTAGTTCGACCATAGCTGCTTTTCAGCGTTGATCTTTGTAGTGATCAAGCTTGTAGCGGTCTGCTCCTTCTCGAACTGGCTGAATAGCGTGTCAAGAGTAGGGTCATTCCAACCAGCGCTGTTGTTTGAACCGTCAGCTTCGTAGTTTGCGTTACTTCCGGTCTGGGACAGACTTGTCTTAACCCAAGCGAATTCTGCTGAGTCAAAGTAGTTACAGTCAAGTTCTGCGCTCCAACGTGAACGTACAGAGTGCTCAACCTTAATACCAGCCTTTGCAGCTTCAGTAGTGATAACACCAGCGTTGTCAACACGCATTGGGCGTGAGCTAGTTAGGTGTCTTACTGTGATGCTGTTGCTGCCGGCAGCAGCTGATGGGTAGTACTTCTTGACAAGAGCCAAAGCCATAGCTACGCGAGTGGCCTGGTCCTTCTTGAAGTCAGCTACGTATGCGCTTGACCCAGCTACAACCTTTGCATAGTCACCTTCAGAAGTGACAGATAGAAGGCTGTCAAGTGTTGGTGAAGTGCCTGTGAATGAAGGGTCAAAGACCTTTCCAACATAGGTGTTCGCAATGGTCTGGCGAGGAACTACAAGCATGAATGCCTTACGTAGGTCCTTAGCCCTCTGGGTGTTTCCCTTGAATGGACCATTGTACGGAGCGTCACAGTTGATTGTTTCGCCACCGATTGTGATGGTGTAAGGGGACGCTGTAGATCCCATAGCGAAAATAGAGTCACCTGATCTTAGGTCAAGGTGTTCGTATGTAAGTACTACACCCTTGTTGGTTGTAACGCCTGGAGCTGTAGATGCAATTGACCAGAATGCTGATGTAGCTGCACCTGAGTACATGTCGACGGTTCCAGCCTTGATTGCCTGAGCAACTGCAGTGTCATCTAGGGTTCCAGAGGTGAACTTGAAGATCAACTTCTCTAGGTTACCTGTAACCTTTGGAGAACCACTAAGTGATGCATATGGGTTCTTCTTCAGAGTACAAGCAGATGAAGTACAAGACTCCAGCATGAATGGACCGTTAGCTACAAGTAGCAGTGGGTTAGTAGTTGAGTCAACAGTTGTGATGTTCCAAGAGGTTGACCACTTGCCTGCCATCGCTGTCATCAACTTGCGAGCGTCGTTACGAGCCTCAAGTTCGTCTGCATAGTCAGGATCGGTAGATGCAGGAAGAGTTGCCATTGCACCGAAGTATGCATCTTCGAATAGTGACTTGTAGCTTGCGTTTACGCGAGTGGTGCCAAGGACCTTCTTACCCTTTGCAAGACCAACAAGAGCGTGGACTGCACCTGGACCAGGACCGAAAATAGCCCAGTCTGGCATGAATGAGTCGTAAGCAACAGTTACAGAGAAGTTGTCATCGCTTAGGTCGAAAGACCCTGCGCGAGTGTGATCATCGTAAGCGCCACCGTAACCAGCTGAGTCAAACTTTGAACCAGCATCGCTAGCAGGGTCTCCAAGACCAGCCTTGATTGAGTAGTCAGAGCTTGAGATAGCGTGGCTCAAAAGTAGGTCCTGAGCAGTGATCAGTGTGCCATCAGAGTACTTTAGACCCTTCTTGATGGTGTAAGTAACCTTGAAACAACCAAACTGTGCGTCAAGAGTCGCCTTAGGAGCAGTTGCAGTTGCTGTACAAGAGTTCTGAGTGATCTTGTAAGTACCGAATGCTGTGTTACGAACAAGCTGTGCCTTGTTGTTGTAGTAGTAGAAGCCTGAACCTGTAGGTGACAAAACGTTTGAGTTTGTCAGCAAGTTCTTACCGTTTACAGCTGTGTTCAATCCAGAAAGAGCGTTGCTCTCCTGAACGATAACGGTCTTGTTTGACGCAGATGCATTCGCCGGTGCCAAGCTGATGCCAGTTACACCGAGAACAGAAGCTGAGACAAGAGCAAGGCCCTTCATCAGATTATTCTTCATTGTTTCTCCTTGTTTATTTCGGTTCCTCCGGGTGCGAATAGGCTTCGCGACCCACAAGTTCCTTGGGTGATAGAACTCTACAACTAACTAAGGACAAGTGATATAGGGATATAGGTAAATCGTTACATTTCTTTACAATTCTGAAATAAAGGAAATTTTGCTTGAAAACCCCGTAATCCAATGAAATCAACGATATTGGGACAAATACGGTGCTAATGTGGTGAAACGCTCACATTGAGCTGTAGTTGCTTTTCGAAGGGGAAACTGGTGAAAATCCAGTACTGTCCCGCAACCGTGAATCCTATAAAGATGAGTCGGATCGCCTGCTTAGAGCAATGACTCCTATATAAACCGTCGAGGTCTGCGGGTGGAGTCGGGTAGGTTACTGCCCGTCGAAGCACAAAGATCGCACCTAGAAAGGGTTGCGATGTCAAGAAATACAACCGGAATGCGCCGTTTCGCATTAGTAGCAGCAATAATCTCCTCAATTGCCTTGGCTGTGAGCTCTTGCTCCAGCGAGACACAATTCAAGGATTCTCACCCAGCAACCAGCAAATTTGTCTTTGACAAGTTCAACAATGGCGAATTTCTCGATGCCTTTACCCCTGATGACCCTGAAGAGGGAATCACTCTTGAAGCAATGGCGCAGCTATCTGCACTGGGTTACGACAAGACAAAGCAGGAGAAGGCTGTCGCGTGGGTAAAAGCTAACGCGGCTTCCTTCGATTCAATTGGCCTCAAAGCCTCATACATCTTGACTGCGCACGCACTTGACTTTGCAGATGATCAAACAGTTCGAACAGCTGTTGAAGAAGTGAAGGCAGGAGTGGGCTCAGATGGTTCTCTAGATGGAAACAACTTTGTTTACTCTTGGGTAATTTTTGCTCTTCTTGCTGAAAATGAAACAGAATTGGCAAACACAGTTGCATTGAAACTAACCACTCTTGCTGAAGTTAGCGGTGGATACAAATACACCCAGGGCGATACCCAAACTGAAACCGCAACAGATGTGACTTCATTTGCAATCATGTCTCTCAAGGCATCCCTTGGAACCGGCAGCGAATCTGATGAAGCGGCTAAAGAAAATGCAATCGATAAAGCGAAGGCATTCGTTCTTGGAACTATGGTTGATCAAAACCACTGGAATGCATATGGTGATGTAGACATTAGCGGTACCGCTTACGGAATCATGGCCATGAACAGCCTCGGGATTGATTCAATGAAGGGTCACGATTGGTTGAAGTCAAGAATCAATAGTGAAGATGGCGGAGTTATTGCTCCTTGGACTGACCCAAGCAGTGACACCTTTAGTACCGCTCAATCACTTCTTGCACTTTCACACCTCAGCTTTGCTGATGTGTTGAACCGCGCAGTCAACTAACAACTAATGCGCTTGTTAGTTCGACTTAGCCTGGTGGGCATAGTCGGCTTAGTTGCTATCGGGTTTGCAGTCAATCAATGGTTGCAACCCGATAGCAATCCGACTGACTCCCCTAAGTCATCTGTTGTGGTTGTAGATGGTCAATGTGAAACTGAAGGCGTTTCGCTAATTGTTGATTTTGGTTCTCAAAGTGAACTGCAATCAATAGAGAAATGCATTTCAAATTACAACGACACATCTTGGAATCTCTTTGATGCAGCTGGGCTGTCAGTTACTGGAACTTCTAAGTATCCGGTTGGCTTTGTGTGTCGAATCCAGAACTTCCCTACCGAATCCAAGGAACCTTGCCGGGACATGCCTGACACATCCGTTGGTAGCTGGTCATACTTCGTGGCAGCTGCTGGAGCTAGAGACTGGCAATACAGCACTTGGGGTGCCGCTGCCCACAAGCCTGCCTGTGGAACAGCAGAGGCCTGGCTTTTCAAATTACCTTCAGAGGATCTAGAAGAACCTCCCCTAAACAAACCGAAGACAAGTGTCTGCCCTACTAACTAAACCAAATCACCTGCTTTCAGCAGGGAGAATTCACCCAGGTGCCTGGTGGCTAGCTGGTATCTCGCTAGCTCTATCTGCATCGCTGAGTTCAAATCTTTTAGTCTTACTTGGAATTTGTGCACTAGCCATGTTGACGGTGCGGTTGTGTAGGGATGAATCCCCTTGGGCACGTTCGATTAGGTTCTATCTGATTCTTGGGTTTGTTGTTGTAGTTCTAAGAGTTCTGTTCCGAGTTGTTTTCAATCTTGCTGACGCAAGAACTGACATCTTCCTAAGCCTTCCTTCTATCTCGATAGATCTAGGCTTTGGAAACACACTTCATTTGCTTGGAGCAATCTCAGTGCTTTCCATGAAGGCAGCGTTAGTTGATGGGTTGCGGTTAGCTGCAATCATTCTTGCTATTGGTATGGCTAACTCTCTGGCTAACCCTAGAAAACTTCTCAGAGCAACTCCTGGTGCTCTATATGAGATTGCAACTGCAATCTCAATTGCAATTAACCTCGCACCGCAACTAATAACAAGCCTCAACAGGGTTAGAAGATCTCGAGGCCTTCGTGGTCACTCTAAAGGCATCAAAGCTATTCCAGGAATTGTCATTCCAGTACTTGAAGACACCATCGAGCAATCTATGCAACTTGCAGCCAGCATGTCTGCGAGAGGTTTCGGCAGACGAGGAAATCGAACAACAAAGAATGTATTGATTACTCGAATCACAACATTCCTAGCTCTGACTTTCGTTGTTGCCGGTGTTGCAATGCTCCTAATATCTAATGCTTCTCAACTAGTAGACCTGAGTGTTTTGGTAACTGGTTTTGTCTTTGCTTTTATTTCTTTCAAGTTATCTTCGGGAAGAGTTAACAGGACCCAATACATAGTCCTACGTTGGCAATTGGGAGATGCAGTTGTCTTAGCTCTCAGCGCTCTTGTTCTAATCAGCGCATTCGCAGGGGTGTTTGCCTAATGATTGAAATCAAGAACTTAACCTTCAGTTACCTCAGGCCTGATGGCACTCAGAAATCAGAAGAGCCTCAACTAAGCAGAGTAAATCTAAAGATTCTGCCTGGTGAATTCGTGCTGGTCTGTGGACCAACTGGAAGCGGTAAGTCAACATTCCTGAAAGCACTCAATGGATTAGCCCCGAGCTTTACCGGTGGAGTCATTTCAGGACAATTACTAATCAAC
>Ga0209400_1002686_pt1 | contig 13320 bp, 12 predicted proteins | sample M_130807_EF_Meta_FD_187313 | JGI IMG/M metagenome (GOLD analysis project Ga0209400, IMG submission 187313) | Freshwater microbial communities from Lake Montjoie, Canada to study carbon cycling - M_130807_EF_MetaG (SPAdes) (version 2) | ecosystem: Environmental > Aquatic > Freshwater > Lake... | reverse complement strand
GGAATCCCGTGACGAACGCCGTGTGTTTGGTTGCATGTTTGGCTGTTCAGGCCGCCCTTTTTGTCACGCTCGAATCAAACTTTTTGGCGGCGGTTCAAGTGATCGTCTATGCCGGGGCTGTGATGGTTCTTTTTCTATTCGTCATTATGCTGCTGGATGTTCGCGAGGAGGCCCGACGAACGATCCCTTGGGTCAAGGTCGGTGGAGTTGGGGTTGTAGTTTTAGCCGCGGGGTTGGGGATTCCAAGGGTGATCGAAGCTTTCCCGTCCGCCAAAAAATCCCTCCATTGGGGAGAAGGGTCGGTTTCCGGTTCGGCGCGCGATTTGGGAATGCTTCTTTTTCAAGGGTACGGTCCGCTCTTCCTCGCCACTGGAGTTCTTTTGCTTGTCGCCACCATCGGAGTGGTCGTCCTTTGCCGTAGGGATCCTGAAGTATGATTTTTTCCGAGATCACGTTGGGCCATTATCTGGCTTTGAGCTCGTTGTTGTTCGTCATCGGCTTGGCAGGGGTGATCTTACGCCGAAGCCTTCTGATCATCATGATGTCCCTGGAGCTTCTTTTGAATGCTGCGAACTTGGCCTTGGTAGCCGTCGGGCGTTTCCAAGGGATCCCTGACGCTCAGGTGGCCGTATTTTTTGTCATTACCGTGGCCGCTGCGGAAGTGGCGCTTGGTTTAGCGATCCTTGTGGCGATTTTTAGGATCAAGAAAACGACCGCAGCAGATCAACTGGCCGGGCTTCGCTTCTAATGATCGCTTACGCCCCTTATCTTATCTTGCTTCTTCCGTTGTTCTCCGCCGCGGCGATCCGATTCTTTCTGCATCCATTCCCCCGAATTTCGGTCTCGCTGTCGACTCTGGCTTGTTTGGGAAGTTTTTTGGGTGCCTTGACGCTTTTGCTTTTGGGGACACCGGAGGGGGGAATATCCGCTCCGACACTCCCGTGGGTGGAAATTGGCACCTGGAAAGCCGGCTTCGGACTCCTGGGGGATCCGCTGGCTCGGATGATGGCCGTGGTGGTTTCCGGAATCGCTCTTTTGGTTCATATCTATTCGATCGGGTATCTTGCGCATGATTCCGGCCGCAGTCGCTTCTTTGCCGAGCTCTCGCTCTTTGTGTTTTCAATGCTGGGAATCGTCTACGCCGACAATCTGGTCACGATGTTTATTTTCTGGGAACTCGTCGGCTTAAGTTCCTATCTGCTCATTGGTTTCTGGATGGATCGTCCGGCAGCGGGAGCGGCCGCGAACAAGGCGTTTTTGGTCAATCGTATCGGGGATTTTGGATTCATTCTCGGGATTCTGGGGACTTGGTCGCTTTTCGGAACCTTCCAGTTTTCCGATTTGACCAGCCGTGTGGCCTCCTCGCCGGGTGGCTGGGTGGTGACGGCGGTGGGGCTGGCCCTGTTCTGTGGGTGTCTCGGTAAATCCGCCCAATTTCCTCTTCATGTCTGGTTGCCCGACTCCATGGAAGGTCCAACTCCTGTTTCCTCCCTTCTACATGCCGCAACCATGGTGGTGGCGGGGGTGTACATGTTGATTCGAGTTCTCCCGGTGCTGGCCCTCAGCCAGGTAACCATGACCACGATTGCATGGATTGGCGGACTCATGACGCTTTTGCCTGCTCTGATCGCCTGTCAGCAGGATGACATTAAACGTATTCTCGCCTATTCGACCCTTTCTGAGATCGCCTACATGGTTATGGCAGTCGGTTTGGGAGTTCCGGTGGCGGCGATGTACCATCTGACGACCCACGCGTTTTTTAAGTGCCTGCTCTTTCTTGCCGCCGGATCCGCGATCCATGGCTGCCATGAGGAGCAGGACATTTGGAAAATGGGAGGCCTGGGAAAGCGAATGCCTTTCACGGCGCTGGTCACGATTCTTGGCACGATTGCTTTGTGCGGAATTCCTCCGGTCTCGGGCTTCTGGAGCAAGGATGAGATTTTTACAGCGACGGCTCATCATCCCGGATTGGCGGCTGTTTCGATGGTCGCCGGATTTTTTACATCCTTCTTTATGTTGAGGATGATTCTGGTCGCTTTTGGAGGAGAGCCTCGCAGCGAGGGGGCCCGGCATGCACACGAGGGGGCTCTTTGGATGACTGTACCCATGTCTATTCTTGCTGTCTTTTCCGTCTTGGGCGGGTTGTTGCCGGTGGATTCTTTTCTAGGAGGAGCCAACGAAGAACATCATGCTTCTTGGACGCTTTGGATTTCTTTGATCGTCGCTCTTGCTGGGTTTGTTCCTGCTTATCATTTCTACCGTCACGCCATCCGGGAACCGCTCTCCCTAAATATCCTGCGCCGAAAGTTCTATGTGGATGAATTCTATCAAAACGTTCTCGTGGCCAGTCAGGACGGTTTGGGGCGGTTGGCCGATGCATTTGAAGGGTGGGTTGTACGCGGTTTTGTGGTGAGAGGTTCGGGTGTGATGGCTCGTGCCGCCGGCCAAGGATTGCGATTGGTTCAGTGCGGGCAGGTTCAGACTTATGCCGCGGTCTTTATTTTGGGAGTCTTGCTGTTGATGGGTTGGATCTTGATGGGAGGGGGAGTGAAATGAACATGACGTGGTTGCTTCCTGCTTTGCTGGTGATCCCATTGATCGGTACCGGACTGATTGCCTTGGGTGCTCCCGCCAGAAAGACGGCGGTTATCGTCTCCTTGCTGAATCTTGTTCCGGGTTTTCTTTTGTCGGGGGTTGTCTTGCGCACGGGGGAGATTCTTTTCGGACCGCAATCGATTCAAGCCCGGGAGGTCTTTCCCGTTCAGTTCACGCTGGGTCTGGATGGACTCAGTCTTCCCATGGTTTGGCTGACTTTGGCGGTTACTTTGGCGGCGATGGGCGTGGCCCGGGAGGGGATCAAAAGGGAGAAGGAATATTTTATCTGTCTTCTACTGGTCGGTCTGGGTGGATTGGGCGCATTTCTCTCGGTCGACCTTTTCTATTTTTTCTCCTTTCATGAGGTTGCTCTGATTCCGAGTTTTCTTTTGATCGGGATCTGGGGGCAGGGGGACCGGACGGGTGCAGCTTGGAGAATGACCCTTTATCTGATGTTCGGAAGCCTGGTGCTTTTGGTCGGGCTGATCGGTTTGGTCATGGCGGTCCCGGAGACGGTCCGGACTTTGGATTGGAGGGTGTTGACCGGATATTTGAAAACGAATCCGCTGGCTCCCGGAATGCAAACGCCTCTGGCCGCCCTTTTACTCGTGGGCTTCGGAACGTTGATTTCTCTTTTCCCTTTTCATAGCTGGGCCCCTGGCGGATACGCCTCCGCCCCCGCCCCAGCGGCCATGCTACACGCCGGAGTATTGAAAAAGTTCGGTCTGTACGGTTTGATTCGTCTCGCTTTGCCTCTGACTCCGCTGGGCTGGAAGGAAATCAGTTGGTTGATCGGTCTCATGCTTGCGGCCAATTTGTTGTATCTGGGGTTGGCGGCCCTTCAGCAAAGGGACTTCCGCTGGCTTCTCGGCTTTTCGAGTGTGATGCATATGGGAACTGTTTTCCTTGGATTGATCGGAGGCACGCTGTTGGGATTGAGCGGTGCTGTCGTTTTGATGGTTGGGCATGGATTGAGTGCGGCTCTTGGTTTCGCCGTGGCCGGGGAGATTGGTCAGCGTGCCGGCACCACTTGGATGCAGGATTTGGGTGGATTGGGAAAAAAGGCCCCCAAGCTGTGGTTTTATCTCACGGTGGCCGCGATGGCCTCTATTGGACTTCCGGGACTAGCCAACTTTGCGGGTGAAATCCTGATCTTTTTTGGGTCCTGGTCGGCGCATCCTTTTTGGGTGGCGGTGGCGGCCTGGGGAGTTGTTCTTTCTTCCATTGCCATGTTAAGGGCTGTCCGATCTATGGCCTTTGGCCCTACGTCAAAGACAGTGGATGCGAGTGGTTTGACCGACTTCAAGGGATTGAGCGAGACTTGGCCTTATGCATTCCTGACCTTTCTTTTGTTGATTGTAGGGATTGTGCCTGGAGTGGTGCTGGGTCCGATTCGGCCTGTCTTGGAAAGGTTGTTTCTCCCATGACGGCATGGCTTTGTCCTGAAGTACTGCTGGTTCTTTCCGGCGTGGCTCTGATTCTGGTCGATGCGCTGGCACCCCACGGACTTCGGAAAGGAGTTTCTTTTTTGGCCCTTGTGCTTTCGATTTCCTTGCTCGGGTGGACGCTATGGAGTTCCAGTCAACCGCTCCCCGACTCGTGGAAAAATCTCTTTCTTGTGGATGGTATTACCGTTGTTTTTAAGCCCTTTTTTATCCTCTGCCTCGTCGGGGTGAGCCTGATTTCCATGCGATATAAACTTGGAACGGAGGAGAGTGTGCGCGCGGAAATCATGGCCTTGCCGTTTTTTGCCACGGCCGGTCTTTGTCTTTTGGCCGGGGCCCGTGATTTTCTGGCCATCTTCGTGGCCTTGGAACTGGTTTCGATCTCTCTCTATCTGTTGGCGGCTTTTCACCGGACCAAGCCGTCGAGCCTGGAAGCGGGAATGAAACTTCTCGTCATGGGGGGGCTTTCCACGGGGTTTCTTGTTATGGGAATCGCCTGGCTCTACGCCGCTTCCGGAACGACTGAATTCTCGATCATTCTTCTCCAGCAGGCCGGCAAGCCGGCAAGTCCTGCTCTGCTCTTGGCTGCGGGCCTGATTTTGACCGGACTGGGCTTCAAGATTGCCGCAGTTCCTTTCCACGCATGGGCCCCTGATGTGTACGAGGGCGCACCCATGCCCACCACCACCTTTCTTGCGGTTGCATCCAAGGCAGCGGGTTTTGTTCTTTTGATTCGGATTTTTGGCTTGGGAGCCTTGGCGCTTGAATCCGTGGCAGAGGTTTTTCGTCCCATCCTTTTGACCATGGGGATTGCGACAGTCACTCTCGGGACTTTGGCGGCATTACCACAACGGAACCTCAAACGGCTTTTGGCTTATTCCGGAATCGCTCATGCGGGGTACATGTTGTTGGCCTTGGGAACCTTGGGGGAGGCCGGCATGGGGACGGTCATCGGCTATTTGTGGGCGTATCTTCTCGCAACTATCCCGGTTCTGATTTTTCTGAACGAAGTGGAGAGAATCCATCAAAGCTCGGATGTCCGTCACCTCGATGGGCTGGGACGACGGGATCCCGGAGTGGCCCTTGGGGTGACTCTCTGTTTCTTGTCGATGGCCGGTTTACCTCCCTTGCTTGGTTTTTCCGCAAAACTGTCGGTCCTGACAACCCTTTGGAGTGCCGGTGAAATTCCTGGGTTGATCGTGGGTGCGATCATGGCCGTCATCGGTCTTGGATTCTATCTTGTCCCAATCCGGGCGATGTACTGGGAGCGGGAAGCCGATGTTATTCCGGCAGTCCGATTCCCGTCCTTCTTGGTTTGGGTGGTTGTGCTAGCGGGATTTCTCAACCTGATCCTGGGGCTACAACCCAAGCCGATTATCCGCTTGGTCGAACGCAGCTTGGCGCCGTCTTTCTTGGTTTCGCCCAAGCCGAATCCATGACGCGGGCTGGATGAAGTCAGCCAAAGGAGGTAGGCTGACGACATGCTGAATCCAGCCAATGCTCCGACTTCCAGCGGACCGAAGGTCGGATCCGAAAAACTTGTCCGACTCTCGGAAGCCGCTTCCCAGCATCTGCTTGGTCTTCTGGAAAAAAAAGGCTACTCGGCAGGGGCACTCAAGGTTGCCGTAATCGGGGGTGGTTGTAGCGGGCTTCAATATCAAATGGAGTTGGTCCCCGGAGGAGGTCCGAAGGACATCCTGATCGAGAGTCGTGGGGTAAGGATCTGTGTAGACCCTAAAAGCGCTGTTTTTCTGAGCGGGTCGGAAGTTGATTTCAGCACGGACCTGCAAAAGGGAGGATTCCGGGTGACGAACCCAAATGCCCGTGCGACCTGTTCCTGCGGAGATAGTTTCAGTACCTGAAGTTTTAGAATGAAATCGCGAAAAAGAGTTTCCGGTTCCAAACCCCGCCTTGAGAAGGCCAAGTTGCCCTACAAGAAGCGTCTTACCCTCGGGTTTGCCCGCGTGGAGAAGGACCTTGCCTGGCTGATGGATAATTTCCAGGAGCTGTTATTGGAGATGGGCGAGGGAGAAATTGAAAAGAATCTCCCTTTTCGCAAGGATTCGAAAGGGCATCTTCCGGGAATCAAGGGAGGGAAGTTGACCCGCGCCTATTCCATTGCCTTCGGATTGCTGAATGTCGCCGAAGAGGTCGCAGCAGCAACGATGCGCCAACTCAACGAAACGATCAACGGGCCCCAGCATGAACCCGGTTCCTGGGCACAGGCCTTACGGGCGATGAAGGCTGATGGCACCGACCCAGAGGTTTTGGCGGCGGAGTTACCGACTTTACGGATTGAGCCGGTTCTCACAGCCCATCCCACCGAAGCCCGTCGCCGTTCCGTTCTCGCCTGTGTGCAGGAAATTTCCGGACTTCTGATGGAGCGCGTGGGCCACGGGGAAAAACATCCTTCGGAGAGGGACCGCCGGGACCGCCTAAAAGTCGTGCTGGAAAGATGGTGGAGAACGGAGGAGGTCAGAACGCAGCGACCGACCGTCGATATGGAGCGTGAGGGTGTGATTCACTGTTTGGGCGGTTCCATGGCACAATCCATCGCCGAGACGGATCGACGCCTTCAGGAAGCATGGCGACTGGCCCAGATGGGCGAAGGAGGCCCAGTACACCCCGCCGTCAGACCCCAACTGAGTTTTGGAACATGGGTGGGGGGAGATCGGGACGGGCATCCTCTTGTCACACCGGAAACCACTCAGGTCAGTCTTTTGCAGTATCGAAGAGCCGCCCTGAAACTGATTGGGAACTCGCTCGAAAGACTGGCTTCTCATCTAACTCTTTCCCGCCGGTATCATGGAACTCCGTCTGAATTGGAAAAATGGCTGGTGGATTGGCGGAAGCGGGTGGGAAAGGAAAAGGAAGACGAAACGGCGATCTATCGGGAAGAGCCATGGCGGGAGGCTGTTCTTTTGATGAGGCGGTATCTTCCGGGGGAATCGGGCAGGGAATACGGCTACAAACAGCCTGAAGATCTGATTTTGGATTTGGGTGTCATTCGGCGCTCCTTGTTGGCTGTTGGAGCCAATCGCCTGGCGGCTGCTGAGGTGGATCCCGTCATCCGGCTGGTCGAGGTTTTTGGATTCCATCTCGCGGCTTTGGATATCCGGCAGAATAGTGCCCGACACGATGAGGCTATTGAGGAGTTGGAAGCCAAGACAGGCAAGGTGGGGAGTGTTTCTTATCGGTCCCGCCCGGAAAAAGAACGGCGGCAACTTCTCGAAACATGGCTCAAAAAACTTCCTTGGACCTTGGAGGAAGCGATGTCGGCCGGCCCGGCCGCTGCCGAGGTGATCGGGACGTATCAGATCCTCGCACAACATGCCGTTCAACATGGGATCGATGGGCTGGGGCTCTCGGTCATTAGCATGACCCGGGATGTTTCCGATCTGTTGGCGATTCACGTTTTCTGTCTGACGGCCGGGCTGACCCGACCCGGAGCGGATGGCTCGGATGTCTGTCCGTTGCCAATCACTCCCTTGTTCGAGACCTTAGAGGATTTGACGCGGGCTCCGAAGGTGGTCGAGGAGTTTTTGCAGCATCCCGTCACTCAGAAAACCATCAAGGTCCTCGCCCAACACGAGGCCCAGGTGGCACTTCGGCGCCGGGTTGCTTTGGTCGATCCAGGGGAAGGGGCCGTTGTCATGCCTGCAGAGCCTCCTCCGATTCTCCGTGTCATGATTGGCTACAGTGACAGCAACAAGGACGCAGGTTTATTGGCCAGCCAATGGGCTTTGCATAGGGGCCAACGCGCCATCCGCCAAGCTGCCCGCGAAGAAGGAGTGGCGGCCCGGTTTTTCCATGGGCGAGGAGGGACAGTGAGCCGGGGAGCCGGTCCCACCCATCGTTTTTTGGAAGCACTCCCTCAAGGCACTTTGGCTGGCGACTTACGGGTCACCGAGCAGGGGGAAGTGATCGGGCAGAAGTACGGCACTGTCGCGACCGCCGCCCATAACTTGGAACTTCTTTTGGCAGGAACGGCATGGAGCACTCTTTCCGCCCATGGAGCGAGGGAAGATGACCCGTTGATGGCGGAGGTTTTTGAACTTTTATCCGAAACCAGCATGTCGACTTACCGGGAACTGATCGAAGAGCCGGGCTTTCTTGACTATTTCCGCCAGGCCACGCCCATCGATGTGGTCGAGCGCAGTACCATTGGGTCGAGACCGTCGCGGAGGACGGGCGCGGCGGGCTGGGCCGATTTAAGGGCCATTCCTTGGGTTTTTAGCTGGAGCCAAGCCCGATTCTTTCTTCCTGGATGGTACGGAGCCGGAGCGGCCTTGCGTACCTTGAGGAAGACCCATCCGAAACTTTTCCGTTCCCTTCGAGATCGGATGAAAACTTGGCCTTTTGCGCGCTATGTTTTCAACAACCTGGAGAGCGGGCTCGCCAGCGCCGACTTGGAGGTCGGGCGGTGGTATGCGGATCTCGTGAAGGACGAGACTTTGCGGAATAGGGTGACCGCCTTGATTCAAAAGGAATTCGAGGAAGTAAAGGAGGGTTTGGGTGAGCTTTTTCCTCAGCCATTGACTCAACGTCGTCCACGTTTCCGTTTCACAGTCGAACGTCGGGTGGAACCCCTCCGGGCGCTTCATCAGCGTCAGGTCAGTCTCCTTGCCGAGTGGAGGCAGGCTGAGTCTGCGGGAGGAGAGCTGTCGGAAAAGCTGTTGGGGGAACTTCGGCAGACCATTTCAGCCATTGCCGCAGGGCTGCGAACTACGGGATAGAGCTTACTGATGGCAAGGAATCCAGGATGGAAGGTGGTTTTTGCGGGCACGGGGATCAATCTAGCTCTTGGAATTCTTTACGCCTGGAGCATTTTTAAGACGGCCATCGAGAAGGATCTGGGTTGGGACCCCGCCAAGCTGAATGATCCTTACGCAATCTGTTGTCTCGTGTTTTCTTTCTCCATGATTCTGGCCGGAAGATGTCAGGACAGGATTGGTCCGCGGTGGACGGCGACCCTTGGGGGTGTTCTGGTGGCAGGCGGCTTGGCTCTTGCCTCCCAATCCGACAGGTATGGTGTCTGGGTCATCGGATTTGGGGTTCTCGTGGGGATAGGAATCGGATTCGGTTACTCCTCTGCCACTCCCCCCGCACTTAAATGGTTTCCCGCCTCCCAGACAGGAAAAGTGGCGGGCATTGTGGTCGCCGGATTTGGCTTGGCACCCTTGTATATCGCCCCATTGACAGAAACCCTCCTGAAAATGGGTGGACTTCAACTCGCCTCGGCTTTTTATGCCGCCTTTTTCTTTCTGGTGGTTTGCGGTTTGGCTACTTGCCTTAAAAATCCACCGACCTCTATAGCCACCAACGCAGCCTCCAAGGTTGCTCCTGTGATTTCGCTTTCCCCTTCTGCCATGCTCAAAACGAGGGAATTTTATCTCCTTTGGATGGTGTACTTCATTGGTGCTGGAGCCGGTTTGATGGTGATTAGCAGCATGAACGGCATGGCCAAGAAAAGCATGGGGGATTACGCCTTTCTGGCCGTGATCGTTCTGGCTATTGGGAATGCGGCGGGGAGGGTGGTCGCAGGTGTTGTTTCGGACTGGATCGGGCGCAAGACCACGCTGTTGATGGTCACCCTTTTGCAAGCGGGATGCATGCTTCTCTCGATTCCAGTAACCCAGCAAGGTCAGTACGCCTTATTGATTGTTCTCCTCGCCACCCTAATCGGCTTTAACTACGGGGCCAACCTCTGTCTATTTCCTGCCTTTATCAAGGACCTCTGCGGTTTGAAACACTTCGGGGTGAATTACGGGATTCTCTTTACCTCATGGGGGATCGGGGGGTTTGTGCTCAGTCGTGTTCAGCAGATGCTTAAGGCCTCCAGTGGTGATTTTCGCTCCTCCTTCATGGTTGCCGCTGGATTGCTCGGGGTCGGGGCGGCTATCTCGCTTTTATTGAAGGGATCCAAGAAAGCTGACTTGGCGTAATCCGTTGACCCGATAGATTAGCTCATGCTTATCACTGCTCCTGATCTCGTCTTCCTTACCTTCGCGCTCGTCAAAGCCGTCGCCGTGGCCTTGGTCGTGCTGACCATGGTGCCGGGGAGCGTGACGGCCGAACGCAGGCTCAGTGCTTGGATCCAAGACCGAAGAGGGCCGAACCGGGTGGGCATTCCCTTCACCAACATTCGTATTTTTGGGCTGGGGCAGGGCTTGGCGGATGCGGTGAAGTTTCTCCTCAAAGAACAGTTTGTCCCGGCCAGTGTGAATCGTCTTTATTTCAATTTGTCCCCGATTTTGGCAATGGTTCCCGCTTTGGTGACCGTTGCGGTGATTCCGTTCAGCCCTGGTTTTGATCTGCGTCCGATCGCGGGTTGGTTGGCCGGGCACTTTTCGTGGGATGACGCCACCGTGCAGGCATTCCAGGTCAGTGGGGTGGTTGCCAATCTCGATATCGGGCTGCTTTTTGTCTTTGCGATCATTTCCCTGAGCGTTTACGGGATCGTTTTGGCCGGATGGGCTTCGAATTCGAAGTATCCCTTCCTTGGTGGGATACGCTCTTCCGCCCAGATCATTTCCTATGAAATCGCCATGGGAGCTTCTGTCGTCCCCGTCTTTCTTCTAACGCAGCAGCTCAATCTAGGGAAGATCGTGGAGTATCAGATTCAAAACGGTTGGCTGGCCATTCCTCATCTTCGCGGGGGTTGGATCGGAATTCTAACCGGACTATGTCTGGCTTTTTCCTTTTTAGTTTTTCTAGTGGCTTCGTTTGCCGAAACTAATCGTTTGCCGTTCGATCTTCCCGAGGCAGAAACCGAACTGGTGGGTGGTTATCACACCGAATATTCGGGCATGCGCTTTGCCCTCTTTTTCCTGGGGGAATATGCGGCGATGATTTCGGCTTCGGCCATTATGGTGACCCTTTTCCTCGGGGGATGGAGTCTTCCTCTGCCTTGGTTTAATGGACTCCCGATGCCTGAATCGGTCGTTGGATGGGCCCTCCCAGCCTGGTTGGCGGGTCAGGCCATGCCGTGGTGGTTCGGATTTATCTGCGTAGGGGTCTTTTTGGCGAAAATTCTGATTTTCATCGGATTTTTTATTGTGATTCGCTGGACCATTCCGCGTTTCAAATACGACCAACTGATGAATCTCGGGTGGAAGGTCTTTATTCCGATGGCGTTTGCGAACATCTTTCTGGTCGCCGCGCTCATCCTCGCGAGAGGGTGATTCGGTGACGGGGAGAAGGTCTATGGAAGGCGGGAGGTTGAGGTGGAAGGTGTTCGTCCTAATGCTTTTGACGGCTTTCAGTGGGGTTTGGGGTGTTTTCAGTGCGGAGAAGGGGCCCACCCTCGTGATTAAAAAGGATGTCCATCATATTGCAGGGGTGGGAACGAACGGAATTACCCGATGGACTTCCACCGTGGCCCGAGATGAGGAGGAGGTTTCTGCCGTAAATCAGAGCGGAAATACAGCAATGGTCAGCGTTACGAATAAGAAAACAGGAAAGACACGAATCCTGAATTACGATGCCGAAAAGGGGATTCTAAGATTTTCGCAATCGGTGAACTGATATCACCTGCACGTCTAGTGCAACTTTACCTATAGGCTCAGGGAAAGGGGCCAGACTCCGCGTATAAGCATCCGTTATAAGGGGTGCGAATGGTTTGCTAATTCATAGAAACAATCCACTATAACTATATCTATTCTTATTTAATATATTAAACCGAAATGAACTACTTAACTCAGCAAGATGGAGAGAGTCATCCTCTCGGGATGGTTTTGGAACGTTGGGCGGCGTACACCGATTTATCGGTGGTGATTGCCAATGCGGGCGGATTTATCGTTTGGGTCAATCCCGCCTTTACCCGGATGTGCGGATACAATTCCGACGAGCTGCTTGGGAGGCGGCCGGGCCATATATTGAGCGGACCGCTTTCAGAGCAAAGACCCAGAGAAGTTCTGAATCATGCGATTCAGAGCCAAGTTCCTGTGAGAACCCGAATGATTAATTATGCCAAGAACGGTAAACCCTATTGGGTGGAGATTCATCTGGAACCGATCCACAACACAAATGGGCGACTGACTGGTTTTATCTCCGTCGAAAGAGATGTGACATCCGATGAACTCCATGAGCATGAACTGGGAGAGTTGTCTGCCTCCATGTATGAAAGCCTAGTTCGAAAAGTTGGGGTGAACGGCAAGAAAAGTCTCGCATCGCAATCCTCTAAAACAGGAAGTCCCAGGAACTTTAGGAAATCAATTGCGAAACGAAACCGCGGGAAAGTGTTATTTAAGAAAAAGACTTAAAATTGCGGAATTTGGCTGGGCACGATGCGGCTATTATTGCGACAGGGCACCGCGCGCTGAACTACGATGTGCTGAGAAAATCAGTGCCGATGGTCGTTGATCCTTGCGGAGTCATCCAACCACGGCACCAGCCCGGACTCGTTCCGGCCTAAAAGGTGAACCTTTCTTTCGCCCGCGTCAGCCTAGTTGGACTGATTGCAGTGCTTTCATCAACAACTGGTAAGGCGCAGGAGATATCAGGGGCGGAGTCCAAAACCGTAGAGCTCCCTGCGGCGGAAGTTCCGGTTGATCTTTGGGAGGATGGATTTGTATTCCGGACAGGGGTTGGGGCGTGCTTTCAGCAGGCGCTGAGTGGTCGGAATGGATCGGGTCTTATCTATCAGAGGTTCGTCTTTAATCCTGGCATCCGATTGGATCTCGAGCCCGGCTATGATCTTTTCCCGTGGCTCCGGTTGGGAGGGGAAGCCTCTTTTCTTTATAACTCCTTGGATTCGGTTCAGTACAACAACCTGATCCTGCACGGGGCGGGTGGATTTTATCAAGTTCCCCTGATGGGAACGGTGCGAGGGACGTGGCCTACCGAAGGCCCTGTCCGGGGTCATGCGATGGGCGGGTTTGGTGGGGTTTGTGATATTTTAACGGTCGGCAATGAGATTGCCCGACAGGTGGGAAGGTCGAGTTACTATAGTTATACTTGGAATTATGTGTGCGAGGTGGGTGCTGGAGTTGCGTTTGAAATCATGCCGGATATGGATCTGGAGCTGGATTACAAACTTCTCTGTACGCCTATTCCAAACATTGCGGAAAGTGGGGGAGGGGAGTCCTCCTTCAACCATGCTCTGGAGATCGGGCTGAATTGGAGATTTTAAGAATCAGGCCTTCTTGTCTAGGCCCTGCAGCTTGTGAATCATCTGGGGGACCGAGTGAACCCCCAGTTTGCGGTAGATTGATTTGCGGTGGTTGTGAACTGTGCCCCACGTGATCTTCAGCTGCTTGCCGATCTCTTTATCGGAAGA
>Ga0209400_1002683_pt1 | contig 13334 bp, 14 predicted proteins | sample M_130807_EF_Meta_FD_187313 | JGI IMG/M metagenome (GOLD analysis project Ga0209400, IMG submission 187313) | Freshwater microbial communities from Lake Montjoie, Canada to study carbon cycling - M_130807_EF_MetaG (SPAdes) (version 2) | ecosystem: Environmental > Aquatic > Freshwater > Lake... | reverse complement strand
TTGAAAGACAATGTTAAAAATGACATTGAACTTAACAAAATTTGCTTTTTTAATGTTTATTTTTGTATTCGAAAATATGACTCAAGCGCATGCAGATAGTCCCATCCTTAGTTATAGCCTTGGTTCCTCAAAAGCTATGGTATTTATTCCTGAAGGAGTTTTTACAATGGGCTCCAATAATGGAGCAGACGACGAAAAACCTGCACATACACGCAGTGTTAAATCATTTTTTATCGACGTGTTACCTATCACAAATGCTGAATTTGCTGAGTTTCTCAACAGCCAAGGTTTAAGAAATCAACAAGGTGAAAACTTTTATGATGATGATGACAATGACGCAAGAATTCATTTGCGTCATTTGAAATGGCAGGCTGATGATGGTTTTGCAATGCACCCTGTCAATGAAGTCAGTTGGGTGGGTGCTCGCGATTACTGCTATTGGTTAAAAAAACGATTACCTACCGAAGAGGAATGGGAAAAATCAGCACGCGGAACAGATGAAAGAAAGTACCCATGGGGGAATACAAAGCCGGATAACAAAAAGGCGCTTTATGGCGCAGTATTCAACTCATCAGCACCAGTCGATGCATTTCCGGAAGGAGCAAGCCCTTACGGAGTTTTAGACATGGCCGGTAATCAATGGGAATGGGTTTCCAGCGCCTATAAACCCTACCCCTACAGGTCCGACGATGGCAGAGAAAACCAAAATCCTGGTCCTGTACGTTCCACCCGTGGTGGTGGGCATGATTCCAGCGACGAAGAAATAACAACAACTCAAAGGGGCAGAAACCTGTCCCGAAATCCTCAAGCGGGTCACCATAATATTGGGTTTCGCTGTGCAATATCCTCAAACCACATTGGGAAAAACTAACCCTTTGTCAGCATCGATGGCCGCTATCATGCGATCAAGCTATATTTTTGAAATATTGAACACGGGAGATTCTTTTTGATCGCTCACACCCTTTCAATCATTTGGGTTGATGCCATTCTGCTTTTCACCGCATTCGAATGGCTCGTCTTGAGCTTTAAAAGCACCAAAACACAAAAAGGTTTGCGATTTGCCGACATCAGTGCAGGACTTCTTCCTGGGTGGCTTTTGATGCTCGCTCTTCGATTTGCTGCGCCACCTGAATTGTCAATCGAAGTGTTTTTTTGCCTTACCCTCGCCGGAATAGCACACGGTTTAGATTTTTACCGTCGATACAAACAGATCTCTGGCTAATCCAAGGATGCCTTGTGTTGTCACCAACATCAATTCACTACCACCAGCGATGGGGCGCCCATGGGCAGCAATCTCAAATAAACCTGCTCCCTTTTGAAAAAGCAAAAATTTTTGGCATTTACTTTTAACGACTAAGCCGGTGAATACCACGTAGGCAACTGACAGACCCCTAAACGGCGGACACTTAATCACCCTGAGTTGCACATTTATTGATAGTATTCACTCTTGGTGTCAGGTAATACATACCTAGAGGAGTCATCATGAAATTTCCTCGACGATCATTCCTGCATATGGCCTTGGGGGCATCCGCTTTGTCGGCGGCCAGTCGCATAGGCTGGGCGCAAAACTATCCTACACGGCCAGCTAAAATTTTGGTGGGCTTTGCTGCTGGTGGCGCCACCGACATTCAGGCGCGCTTGATGGGCCAATGGCTTTCGGAACGTCTTGGGCAACCCTACGTCATTGAAAACCGCGCAGGCGCAAGCGGAAACATTGCGACTGACGCAGTCGCTAAAGCCCCAGCTGATGGTTATACGCTCTTGCAAATCGTTACGCCGCATGCCATCAATGCCGCCCTGTTTACCAACCTCAGTTTTGACTTTATAAGGGACATAGCCCCAGTCATATGCGCTGCGCGATTGGCCTATGTCGTCGTGGTTCACCCCTCATTCCCGGCGAAGACAATGCAAGAGTTCATTGCCTATGCCAGAGCCAATCCGGGCAAAATCAATTATGGTTCGGCTGGCCAAGGGACCCCGCAGAACTTTGCTTGCGAACTTTTTAAGATGATGACTGGACTGAATCTGGTTCATGTGCCCTACAAAGGTGGCGCGCCTGCAATTGCAGATCTGATCGCTGGTCATGTGCAGGTGGTTTTCGCGCCCGTGTCGGAATCCATTCAACACATTAAATCGGGAAAACTGCGTGCCCTTGCTGCCACGACAACGTCCCGTTTGAACGTATTGCCTGATGTGCCAACAGTGGGAGAGTTCGTCCCAGGCTATGAGGCCAGTGGTTTTGCTGGAATTGGAGTTCCAAAAAATACCCCCGTCGACATTATCAATATACTCAACAAAGAACTTAATCTGGGGCTAGCTGACAGCAAAGTTCAAGCTCGGATTACTGACCTTGGCGGAACCGTGCTGGGCGGTACGCCCGCTGAATTTGGAGCCATCCTCTCCGAGGCCACAGAAAAGTGGGCTAAGGTGATTAAGTTTGCTGGGATCAAGGTGGAATAAATCAATCGACCTTAGCGCCTGAACGCCTCACGACCTCGGACAACCTTGGAATGTCCTTCGCCACCAATGCAGCCAGCTCTTCAGGTTTGCCTCCGCCAGGCTCAAGCCCCATTTCAGATAGACGTTTGACGTTATCGGGTTGTTTCAAGATGTCCGCTACATCTCGCTGCAAGCGATTGACGATAGCGTAAGGCGTGCCTGCTGGCGCAAACATGGCCTGCCAAGAACTTAATTCAAAACCGTCAAGGCCCGCTTCTTGAAGTGTGGGCAGTTCCGGTGCGGCCTTGGAGCGCTTGGCGGAAGTGACGGCCAGTCCAATGAGTTTTTTACCTGTGATTTGCGGAATCGCGGTGTTGCTGTTTTCAAAGCTAATCTGGATCGTACTGGCCAACAAATCTGCCATCATGGGGCCACTGCCTCGGTAGGGAACATGCTGCATTTGCGTACCAGTTGCCAGTTTGAACATCTCTCCGGAAATATGCTGTGATGTGCCATTGCCCGCCGAACCAAAAGAGTATTTATCGGGATTGGCTTTGAGCAAGGCGATCAGCTCGGGCACACTTTTAACGTTCAATGAGGGATGAACCACCAACACATTGGGCAGTGCGGCCAGCAAGGTAATCGGTGCAAAATCCTTGATCGGGTCATAGGCCAATTTGGGATAGAGTGACACATTCAAAGCATGTGAGCTGATCGTTCCACCGCCCAGCGTATAGCCATCGGGCTTGGATTTAGCCAATTCCGCAGACCCCACAGATCCGCCCTGCCCTGCCTTATTGTCCACCACCACCGATTGATTCAGTGACTTGGACAACCCTTGCGATACCATGCGCCCCAACATGTCTGTCGCACCACCAGGGGCAAAGGGTACGATGTAGCGAAGGGGTTTGTTTGGCCAATCTTTTAGTGCATCTTTGGATGCATCCTGCGCCAAGGCGAATGGACTGTGAGTTAGCGCAAGCGCGAACAAGGAGCAATTTATCAAATGGTTGTGGCGCATGAGCTTCTCCTAAAAAGGTTGACCAACACATTCAACTATGCACCGTGATAATAAAGAATCGAAGGGTGTAAACCCTCAAAATCCTGAAAAGGTGGCTCCTGTAATTGTTTCACTGCATCTCGCAGTCAACCCGGCTTCTCAGGCGTTCATCAAAGTCAACTCTTTAGTGCTTCACTTGCGGTCTCAATCCCGGACCTGACGGGCCAAAGTCAGGTAAGTGACAGTTTGACGCCATAGTTTGATAAATACTGATTTTGAGATTAAGAAGGTTTAAAACATTTTTCTCAGGTTTTTTTGAATATCAGTTTTATACATTTACCCCGAGCGCAATCTTGAATCATTTCAATGAATTCGCCCCAAACGGCATACTTCGCGCGGGCATGAATCTTGGCAATACACTTTTTACACGCCAAGATGATTCAGGTCAATTGCATGGGGTCAGTGTTGATCTAATGGCAGAGTTGGCTAAGCGTTTAGGCGTTCCACTGGAGTTCGTTACCTTTGCCCAGCCTGGTCAAGTGGCTGATGCATCAACAAAAGACACTTGGGATGTCGCCATTCTGGCCATTGAGAAGACAAGAGCACAAACCATTTCATTCTCTCCCGCAATGACTGCGATTGAAGCAGGGTACGTCGTGCATCAAAATTCTGTTCTATTGCTTACTGAACATGTAGATGCCAAAGGGGTAAAAATTGCCGCGCCAGAAAAAGCTGGATATGAACTGTTTCTGACGAGCTCCTTGAAAAACGCTTCGATTGTTCGCACCCCGAACTTTGCAAAATCACTGGAAATTTTCAACCAAAAAAATGTTGATGTTTTAGCAGGCCTGAAACCTAACCTCATTGAATCAATGCACATGCTTAAAGATGCTAAATTATTGGAAGGCAAATTCATGACGGTCAACCATGGTTTCGCAGTGCCACTCGGACGCGAGGCAGCAAATGCATATTTAAAGAGTTTTGTTAAAGAATTAATCTCATCCGGATTTATTTCTCGCTCCATTGAAACCCATCAAATTAAGGGGCTAACCGCAATCAAAGAATGAGCCGTCCATTTCAATCCATCAACTTCAATTTTTACCATGATCAAGTTTTACTTTAATGCCGCCCCTAATCCAGCCAAAGTCGCTCTGCTACTCGAAGAGCTCGGACTCCCTTACGAAACCATTCCTGTAGACACTCGAAAGGGAGAACAGCACGAGCCGAATTTCACCAAGGTCAACCCGAATGCCAAGGTACCAGCCATCATTGATGGCGATGCCGTTGTTTTTGACAGCAACGCCATCCTTCTTTACCTTGCTGACAAAGAAAACAAGTTTGTACCTGATAAATTACAAAACGCTTCGCGTGGTGAGATGCTCTCTTGGCTGATGTTTATTGCCAGCGGTATTGGCCCCTACTCTGGCCAAGCTGTTCACTTCCGAGTTGCAGCACCAGAGCCTAAAGAATATGCCATCAATCGCTATGACTTCGAAGCCAATAGGCATTGGAAAATCATCGACGATCGACTGGCCTCACATCACTACATGCTGGGCGATAACTACAGCATTGTCGATATGGCTCTGTGGGGTTGGGCACGTCTGGCGCCGTTTGTTCTGGGTGGTGACGATACTTGGGCAAAACTGCCTCACGTTAAGCGCCTGCTCGACGAGCTCAATGAGCGGCCCGCGGCAAAGCGCGTCGAAGTTTTGCGGACGTCATTTCAATGGAAAACAGAAATGGACGATGAAGCAAAGCGAGCGATGTTCCCTCAAAATGAACGACTCAAAAAGCCCGTTTAACCGCGTTGCAGACTAATTCAAACCCTTGATGGCCTCGGCAAACAGCGCGTTCTGATCTTTGAGATACTGCTTGTAATCTTCAGGATTCAGTAACTTGATTTCTGCACCGAATAATTTCAAATTCCCAGAAATTTGCGAATTGTATTTTTCAACTGTTTTCTGAGCCGCTGTATAAATTTGATCAATTACCTCTTTGGGTGTTCCTTTGGGGGCAGAGATGCCGTAGTAGGCTGGGCCAGCGATTTTGTAGCCTAGCTCTCTGAGGGTTGGAACATCCGGCAAGGACTTCAATCTCTGGAGACTGAAAACAGCCAGAGGTCTTAATGCCCCTGATTCCACTTGAGGCTGGACTGCACCCACGGCTGCTGAGGACAATTGAACGTGTCCGCCAAGCAAAGAAGTAATGGCCGGCCCACTGCCCTTTTCCGGGATATGGGTCCATTTGATCCCAGCTTCTTTGCTGAAAATTTCGGCCAGCAAATGGGTAATTCCCATTGCGCCTGAGGTCGTGTAGTTGATTTTTTCGGGGTTCAACTTCGAATAATCGACCAATTCTTTAAGTGTTTTCCAAGGTGCATTCTTTGAAACCACCAGCATCATGCCACCTTCAGAAAGACTCGCAACAGGCTCGAAAGAGTCAAGCGAATACTTGATTTCTTTATTGGCCAGTGGCACCACCACAATGGACCCAGGTGAAGTTCCTACAAGCGTTGTTCCATCGGGTTTACTGAGGGCCACAGAGCCAGCGCCTATGCCACCACCGGCACCCGGTTTAAAGTTCAACACCACTGACTGCCCCAGAAATTCACCCATGCGATCGGCAAAAGGCCTGATCATGTTGTCCGTATCGCCAGGCGCAAACGGGATCACTATTTGTATCGGCTTAGTGGGAAATTTTTCGGCAGTCAGCGCCAAGGGGCTTATCAGGATCAAAGCTAAAAATGCATACAAGGCTAATGAACCGGGTGAATGTTTCATCCATTTTTTCAGACTGCAAAGATCACGAAAATTATCGATAAACACTTGATTCATTTTTTGCTCCTGCTGATTAATCGCATTTTGCTGTCATGCCGCCATCGACAATCAGCTCCGTACCGGTAATGAATCTGGCTTCATCAGAAGCCAAAAAAAGTGCCGCATTAGCGGTATCTCGACCATCGCCCATAAATGGCATCGGAATACGTGCTTGCCTGCGCTCCAAAAGCGTTTGTAAATCCCCTGCGCTTTGGGTTTTGGCCAGAACGGCATCAACCAATGGGGTGTGCAACTGGCCAGGTAAAACAGAATTTATTCGAATGCCTTTCTTGGCATATTCAACGGCAACAACGCGACCAAACTGTATGACTCCTGCTTTGGAGACGGCATAGCCTACTTGGGGTGCACCGCTGAAACGTATTCCGGAAATCGAGGCAATATTCACAATCGCGCCGGAACCTTTTTGCGCCATAACGGGGATCACATATTTGCAGGTCAAAAATACGGACTTCAGGTTCAAGTCGATTTGGGCATCAAACAAAGCTTCCGACAGGGCAACCGGCCCCCCTGGGGCAGGCCCCCCCACATTGTTGACAAGAATATCAATGCCGCCATGCTGGGCTAAACAAGCATGGACCAAGTTTTGTACAGATTCTGTTAGGGTGACATCGGCAACATAAGGTGTGAAATCGCCACCAAACTCACGGATCAAACTTTGTGTCTCTGTCATGGCATCTGGATGGATGTCCACAGCGAAAACTTTTGCACCCTCCTGAGCAAATCGCACTGCAATAGCTCTGCCATTACCCCAACCAGGACCAACGCAACCAGCGCCGGTAATGATCGCCACCTTGTTCTCTAATCTGCGTTCAGGTGCATACATGAATTTTGGATCTTCCTGTGTTTATGGCGTAGCGGAGGTCAAACCACCATCCACCACAATACTCTGAGCCGTGATGTAACGGCTTTCGTCACTGGCCAAAAAAATCACTGTATTGGCAATATCCCAGGCATCTCCCATGTAACCTGCCGGCACTTGCTTATGGCGATGCGCAACAAACGCCTCGAACTGCCCGCCTGCATATTTGTCTGCCAAACGTTTAACCAATGGGGTAAAAACCAAACCGGGCACGACACAATTCAGCCGGATACCCTTGTTGGCATAAAGCACTGCCGTGGTTTTCGTTAATTGCATCAAAGCTGCTTTACCTGCAGCGTAGGCAACTTGTGGCTTGCCCACGTAGCGCAGCCCAGCAACTGAAGAAATGCTGACCACCGAACCGCTGCCTTGCTTTTCCATAACCGGAAGTACCGACTTCATCGTCAGGAAAGCCGTCTTCACGTTCAAATCCATTTGTCCGTCCCAGGTCTCCTCGCTCATCTCAACAGGGCCGCCAGGCTCGGATTGCCCAACGTTATTGATCAAAATGTCGATACGACCAAATTTTTCCAGGCAGGCGTCCACCATGAATTGAACTTCTTGGGCTTGGGTCACGTCAGCCGTAGTGACATGGGCGGTACCGCCTTCATCTTGGATGATTTTTTGCGTGACTTTGGCTGCATCAAGGTCACGATCAACCCCAAAAATGGTTGCTCCCTGGCGGGCTAGCAAAACCGAAATCGCCTTGCCATTGCCCCAACCTTCGCCTCGTGTACCGCACCCGGTGACCAAAGCAACTTTTCCATCGAGTCTGAACACGGCATCTCCTTGAGGGAATGTACAGAGGGTATTGTCAACTTAGGTGGTTTTTAGTGCAAGTCGGTCCCGCAAAGCAAAAATACTGCGGTCACCTCATAATGGTGAACCTTCCATTTGGAGATATTCAGCATGATTGAAGAAAACATTGATATCCAAACCGCCAATGGCTCAATGAACACATTTGTCGTATTCCCAGAAGAAGACGGCCCTCATCCCGTCGTCTTTTTTTACATGGACGCTCCCGGGAAACGTGAAGAATTACACGACATGGCCAGAAGGCTTGCCAGCGTAGGTTATTTTGTTGTTTTACCCAACCTCTATTACCGACGCAATCGCGACTTTTACCTTAAAGAACGTACGCCCGAAGCTCTAGAAATCATGTTCGGCCATATGGCTACGTTAAACGCGAGCACAACGCAAATAGACACGCAAGCCATGCTCAATTTTGTTGATCGACATGCTATGGCCGATCAGTCGCGTATTGGTGCAGTTGGCTACTGCATGAGCGGCCCCATCGTCATGTGGGCTGGCGCACAATTTCAAGACAGGTTCCAAAGCATTGCCTCCATTCATGGCGCCAACATGGCAAGTGATGAACCTGATTCACCACACCTCATGGCACCCAAATTGAAATGCGAGTGCTACTTTGCATGTGCAGAAATTGACAAATGGGCACCGCCCGCAGATATCCAAAAATTAGAAGTTTCACTTTTGGCGTCCAAAGTGAACCACCGAATCGAATGGTATCCCCAAGTGGAGCACGGCTTTGTGTTTCCCAGACGCGAAGGCATTTACAACGCCCCCGCCGCAGAACGCCATTGGGAGCGCCTGTTCAGTTTGTTTGATCGCACCCTGAAATTCTGATCTTGTGATACTTAAAAAACCGGAAACAACCATGACTTTGAAAGTTAACCCTCGTCGTTTATTTACACGGGCACTTTGCGCAATAGCCGCAGTGGCCGTAACGCCATTGAAAAGTTGGGCGCAAACCGCATTTCCAAGCAAGCCCATGACCTTTGTGGTGCCCTACCCCGCCGGCGGTGCCAATGACATGCTGGGTCGTTTGATTGGCCAGAAGATGTCTGAAGCACTCAGCGGAACATCTATTGTGGACAACAAACCAGGCGCAGCAGCGCTTTTGGGCGCAACGGTGGTGGCACGCGCTGCGGCCGATGGCCATACCCTGTTGATCGGTGGTTTAGCCACCCATGCGGCCAGCCCCTACCTGTTGAAGGCCGACTATGACCCGCTGAAAGATTTTGAATCGGTGGGCATGATCGGCAGCGCGCCCATCATTGCCATCACCTTTAATGAGTCCCCCTACAAAACCCTTAAAGACGTGGTTGATGCTGCGCGCAAAGATCCCAAGGGGGTCATGTATGGCTCCTCAGGGAATGGCTCACCATTGCATCTGGCCGGTGAACTTTTTACCTCGCAAAACAAGATCGACATGACGCATGTTCCTTACAAGGGTGGCAACGCGCACATCATGGACTTGATCGGTGGACGCGTGCCGGTGATTTTTGACACTGCCACCAACTGCGTGCCTTTGCTCAAATCCGGCAAAGTACGCGCCCTGGCAGTGGGTGCGCCCGCACGCTTACCCGACTTTCCGAACGTACCCACTTTTGCTGAAGCTGGATTTCCCCAGTTCGACTTCTCGGCGTGGTACGCCGTGTTTGCGCCTGCAAAAACGCCTAAAGATGTGGTCGCCAAATTGTCCAACGCCTTGTCTGTGGCGCTCAAGAACCCCGAAACCATGAGCAAGCTCAATGGGGTCGGTGTCACGCCTGGCAATGGCAATGCCGCTGATCTTGCGCGCTTTCTGCCCATTGAAAACGAACGCATTGGCCGTCTGATCAAAACCGCCAACATCAAAGCTGATTGATGAGAGGGCACTTACATAAACACCCTGAGGACTCCCAGCGTGTAGTGGCCGATCTGCCGGCGCCCCGCATTCAGGCCCATGCCGCGAATCTCACGCTGCTGCCAGATGGAGCTCTCTCATGCGTGTGGTTCGGCGGCTCCATGGAAGGGCGCGCTGACATCAGTGTCTTCAAGTCGCAACTCGAACCCGGCAGCAAGCAATGGAGCGAAGCCGTTCAGTTGTCTCACGACCCGCTGCGTTCAGAGCAAAACCCCGTACTCAGTGTCATGCCTCAGGGTGAACTGTGGTTGTTGCACACGGCCCAAACTTCGGGCCACCAGGACACCTCGGTGGTGCGTCGACGCATCTCGCTTGACCAAGGCCAGACTTGGGGCCCCACTGAAGATTTGCCTGGCGCGCCGCGCGGCACATTTGTGCGCCAGCCCATTCACTTGCAGAGTGAAGTCAGCTGGTTTCTGCCCATTTTCAGATGCAAACCGGTCCCAGGCAAAGCCTGGGATGGAAGCTTGGACGACAGTGCAGTATTGCATTCAACAGACCAAGGCGCATCGTGGTCACTGATCGAAGTGCCTGGCAGTCTGGGCTGTGTGCATATGAACATCGTGACCGCTAGCGATGGCCATTTGCTGGCTTTTTACCGAAGCCGCTGGGCCGATCATGTGTACCGCTCCACCAGCCAAGATGGCGGTATGACATGGCAAGCCCCTGCCCCAACGATTTTGCCCAATAACAATTCGTCCATCCAGGCTTTGCGCTTGCAAGATGGCCGTTTGGCCATGGTCTTCAACGCCAGCAGTGCGGCCAATGCCGCCGAGCGCCGAGCATCTTTGTATGACGATTTAGACGACTTGGCCGATTTCACTGAACCTGCTGATTCAACCGCCTTGGCACGGCAAGCTTTTTGGGGTGCCCCCCGAGCCCCCTTGACCCTGGCCTTATCCGAAGACGATGGCCTGACCTGGCCCTGGCAACGCAACTTAGAAACTGGTGACGGCTGGTGCATGAGCAACAACTCGGAGCAGCGGCTGAACCGCGAATATTCGTACCCCTCCATTGCCCAATCTGAAGATGGCGCCTTGCATTTGGCCTACACCATGTTCCGACAGCATATTCGATATGCATGCGTGATGCCCGATTGGGTTCAGCAAGCCTCTTGAATCAACTTCAACGGCAACGTGAACATGCACACTTTGCCACACAACATTTTTAGAGACAGCGCGTGCAGTGGCCGCTGAATTTGGTTTAGCCTGATTTCCCGCGATCGACACCCTTCCATCAATGAATGTCGACTCGACGGTCATTAGGCGGAATGTTCAGGCTTTTGTAGAGTGGTATCAGTTCTCTGCGAATGCGTGAAAAATAATGCGCAAAGACCAAACTTGCGCACAAACCCATGCATGCACACAGCGCTAAAGCTTGGGGACTGCCCAGGCCATGCGCCAACCAGCCTGAAAATAAAGATCCCAAGGGCGTCATCCCCAAAAAGGACATTACATACAGCGCAGCCACCCTGCCCCTCAACTCATCGGGCACTGTGCTTTGAAGCACAGTGTTGGTTGCTGCTGCCGTCAGCATCATGCCAAGCCCCGAAATAAAAAGCAGGGGCAAGGCTAACCACAAAGAAGAGGCCATTGAAAAAGCAATCAAGGCCACACTGGACACGCCGGCACTCCAGCCCATCAGCTTGAATAAACCGCGAATACTTGACCGCGATGCCAAATAGAGCATGCCGCAAACTGCGCCCATCCCTGAAGCGCCGTACAGTAGCCCTAAAATTTGCGAGTCGCCATGAAAACGTTCGCTGGCAAACCAGGGCATCAACGAACTGTACGACTGCAAGCTGAAGCTGCTGATGGCCAAAAGCAACAGGGCACAGCGACTCGGAAAGAACCCGTAGGCATGAACCAGCCCAGCCATCAATTGACGCACCATTCCAGAAGTGGCTTGTTTCCGAATGTGAGCACCGATACGGGTGGCGCGCAAGGCAAGCAGAACTGCGAAGCGCATCAGACAGTTCATGACAAAGCTCCAAATTTCGCCAAAGCTTGCGGTGATCAAGCCGCCGATCATCGGACCGATAAAACGAGCGCCATTCATCACCGTGGCATTCAAAGCGATGGCATTGGTCAGCTCCTGACGATCGGGCAAGAGCTTGGAAATCAAGGCTTGGCGCGCTGGCGCATCGAATGCATTGCCAACGCCTAAAACCAAATTGCCCAGAACGATATGCCAAGCTTGTATTTGGTCAGTAGCGATCAAAATCAACATCACCAGAGATTGAGACATAGCCAAGATGTTGGTGGCATACAAGACTCGCCGAACATCCAGACGGTCAATTAACACCCCGGCAAAGGGTGTGATGAGCAGCAAAGGAATTTGCAGGGTAAAAGCGGACAGCCCCAGCATCAAAGTGGAGCCCGACAATCTAAAAACCAGCCAACTGGTGGCTACCAGTTGAATCCAATTGCCAATTTGTGAGGTGCCTTGCCCGATCAAAAACAAGCGAAAGTTGCGGTGCTGAAGGGCACGCAGACTGTTCGGAAGTTTCATGGGGTCAATCTTGGATAAGGTTTAGGAGGCATTACTTTCATTTTAGTGGTCTCGACAGACGGCAAACTCCGGCGCACCGGAGAAATACGCTACGGGCTGTCCCCCTGTGGACTGACCCCCTAAAGAATTTGCTTCCAAATGGCAACTTGATCAGAACTTGGAAAGTCTTGCAGCATGGCATCTATATGGCAAAAACCCATCTCGATCGAGATTCTGATGGGCAATCACCACAATACCGCACCCGGCACTTTGGGCATGGAATTTATTGAAGTAGGCGAAGATTTTTTACGGGCACGCGTCCCAGTGGATCACCGCACACGCCAGCCCTATGGCATCTTGCATGGCGGCGTGTCGGTGGTGTTGGCTGAAACCTTGGGGTCCTGCGGTGCCGCCTACTCGGTGCCGCCTGGACACCGCGCGGTGGGTTTGGACATCAATGCCAACCACATCAAATCCACCAGTTCGGGTTGGGTCACCGGCATCGCCCGCCCCGTCCACAGAGGTCGGACCACGCATGTTTGGCACATCGATATGCACAACGATGCCGGTGAACTGACCTGCGTTTCACGCATCACCATGGCAATATTGGCACCCAAGTCTTAATTCGCCGTTGGGGTTGGCAAGCAGACCTCATGCACTTGCCACGCGCTGCGAAAACGTGCGCTCGAAGATGCCTTCGGCGATGCGGTTTTTCAAAATCTCGATCGAGCCGCCGGCGATCATCCAGCCGCGGGTGCGGCGCACACAGTACTCGACCAGGCACTCCTGACTGAAACCGGTGCCGCCCATGATCTGCATGGCTTCGTTGGCCACTTCCCAACCGGCCACATTGCACGCGAGTTTGGCCATCGCGGTACTTTGTGCTGATGGCAAAGCATGTTCACCTTCCAGCGCTGCACGGTACAGCAGCAATTGGGCTTGTTCAAGTTTCATGAACATGTCGGCAAACTTCCATTGCAGTCCTTGGAACTCACAGAGTTC
>Ga0209400_1002682_pt1 | contig 13336 bp, 12 predicted proteins | sample M_130807_EF_Meta_FD_187313 | JGI IMG/M metagenome (GOLD analysis project Ga0209400, IMG submission 187313) | Freshwater microbial communities from Lake Montjoie, Canada to study carbon cycling - M_130807_EF_MetaG (SPAdes) (version 2) | ecosystem: Environmental > Aquatic > Freshwater > Lake... | reverse complement strand
CGAACCGCTGACCGTGGCCGAGGTTGCACAGTTCACCGGTGTTGCACTGCGCAGCCTGCAACGTTTGTTCAAAACCAAGTTTGGCAAAACGCCTGAGCGGGTCTACCTGGACATCCGCCTGGCGCAAGCGCGCCTGCTGGTGCAACGCAGCGACAAAAGCATCCGCGACATCGCCGCGGCCACCGGCTTTGCAACGCCCTCGCACCTGACGGCGCGCTATACGCCCCGTTACGGTGCCTCGCCCCAGAAGGAACGCGAAAAGCGCGACGCGGGATTGGCATTTAAGGAAAGAATGTTGTCGTAATCAAGAAGCAATACGCACTGGCTTGCCGCAATACTGGTCTACCTACGAACCGACACCCAGGAGAACCCCATGTCCATGCCCGACCTGATCTATATCGACAACGGCGAGCGCGTCCGCCACAGCTTCTCAGACGCCGAATACGCCAACCGCATCGGCAAGTTGCGCGCCATGATGGCCGCGAAAGGTGTGGACACGGTGCTGTTCACCAGCTACCACAACATCAATTACTACAGCGACTTTTTGTACTGCTCCTTCGGCCGCTTCTACGGCCTGGTGGTGACGCAGGACAAGACCGTGATCATTGCCGCCAACATCGACGGCGGCCAGCCCTGGCGCAAAGGCGTGTGCGACCGCGCGGTGATTTACACCGACTGGCAGCAAGGCAATTACTTCCGCGCGCTGGCGCAAGAGATTCCCAACAAGGGCCGCGTCGGGCTGGAGTTTGACCACCTGCCGCTGGAGCGCATGGACAAGATCAAGGCCGCCCTGCCCGGCGTGGAGTTCGTCAACATCGCCGCCGACTGCATGCGCATGCGCATGGTCAAGTCGGCAGAGGAAATCGAATTCATCAAGAACGGCGCGCAGGTGTGCGACGTGGGCGGCGCCGCCTTGGTGGCCGCCGTGCACGCGGGCGTGCCCGAGCACGAAGTGGCCTTGGCCTCGACCCAGGCCATGGTGCGCGAGATTGCCAAGCGCTACCCGCACACCGAGCTGATGGACACCTGGACCTGGTTCCAGTCCGGCATCAACACCGACGGCGCGCACAACCCGGTGACCACCCGCAAAGTGCAGCACGGCGACATCCTGAGCCTGAACTGCTTCTCCATGATTTCAGGCTACTACACGGCGCTGGAGCGCACGCTGTTCTTCGGCGATGTGGACGCAGCGTCCCTGCGTCTGTGGGAAATCAATGTGCGCGTCCACGAAGAAGGCCAGAAGCTGGTCAAGCCTGGCGTGCGCTGCTGCGACGTGGCCCATGCGCTGAACAAGATCTATGAAGAGTACGACGTGCTCAAGTACCGCACCTTCGGTTACGGGCACTCTTTTGGTGTGCTCTCGCACTATTACGGGCGCGAAGCGGGCCTGGAGTTCCGCGAAGACATCGATACGGTGCTCGAGCCGGGGATGGTGGTGTCTATCGAACCGATGATCATGCTGCCCGAAGGCATGCCCGGTGCCGGTGGCTACAGAGAGCACGACATTCTGGTGGTCACCGATACCGGCCACCAGAACATCACGGGTTTCCCCTATGGTCCCAAGCACAACGTGATCGCCGCTTAGGCATAGACTTTGCTAATCTAGCGGGCTTGCCCTGAACCAGAAAATTTCCACCCATGCAAAAGCCCTTTGTCCGATTCGACCACGTTGAAAAAAGCTACGACGGCAAGAACCTGGTGGTTCAGGATCTGACACTGGACATTGCACAGGGTGAGTTTCTGACCTTGCTGGGGCCTTCGGGCTCCGGCAAGACCACCACGCTGATGATGCTGGCCGGTTTTGAGACCGCCACTGCCGGTGAGATTTACCTGGATGGCAAGCCCATCAACCGCATCGCACCCGAGCACCGCAACATCGGCATGGTGTTCCAGAGCTATGCGCTGTTTCCCCACATGACCGTGGCCGAGAACGTGGGCTTTCCCTTGAGCGTGCGCGGCATCACCGGCGAAGCGGCACGCAGCCGGGTGATGGCGGCGTTGGACAAAGTCGGCTTAAAAGGCCTGGAGTCGCGCCGCCCTGCGCAAATGTCGGGCGGCCAGCAACAGCGGGTCGCGGTGGCGCGCGCCTTGGTGTTTGAGCCGCAGCTGGTGCTCATGGACGAGCCGCTCTCCGCCTTGGACAAGCAACTGCGCGAACAACTGCAGTACGAGATCAAACGCCTGCACCACGAGCTGGGCATCACCATCGTCTATGTGACGCATGACCAGACCGAGGCGCTGGCCATGTCGGACCGCGTCGCCGTGTTCCACCAGGGCCGCATCCAGCAGATTGACAGCCCTACCCAGTTGTACGAGCGCCCGGCAAACGCCTTTGTGGCCCAGTTCATCGGGGAAAACAACACCCTGCACGGCAAGGTCAACGCGATGCACGGCAACACCTGCGAAGTGACACTGGCCGATGGCACGCGCCTGTCCGCGCAGGCGGTGGCTGTCCAAGCCATAGGCCAGGCCACCCGCTTGTCCATACGGCCCGAACGCATACACCTGAACCCGGCAACAGGGTCGGTGGACACATTGGTTAGCGGCACGGTGGTCGATCTGACCTACCTGGGCCGTTATGCCCGCCTGCGCATGCACGCGTGCGGGCTTGAAGATTTCATCGTGACGCTTCCCAACGATGGACGCGACCTCAGCCTGCAAGCCGGCAGCACCGCCACCCTGGGGTGGAATGCTGCCGATTGCCGGGCTTTGGACGGCGAGTGAGGGCGGCATTTTTTCAACAGGAAACCAGCATGTTTAACAAGATTCACCTTAGTGCACTCACGGTCGTTGGCGCCGCCGTTATTGCCATCCTGCCAACAACCGGCGCTGCCCAGCAATCCCTGACCGTCGCGTCCTGGGGTGGTGCTTACACCAACAGCCAGGTTGAGGCTTATCACAAGCCCTTCACCGCCAAGACCGGCATCAAAATTACCTCCGCCGACTGGGGCGGAACCCTGGGCGAAATCAGCGCGCAGGTAAAGTCCGGCAACGTCAAATGGGATGTGGTCGACCTGGAAGCCGCTGAAGCCCTCAAAGGCTGCGAAGAAGGCCTGCTTGAGCGCATTGACCCCGCCAAGCTGCCCGCCGGTGCGGACGGCACGCCTGCTGCAAAAGACTTCTCGGCCGGCATGATCCTGCCCTGCGCCATCGGCGTGATCGTTTATTCCAACGTGGTTGCCTATGACAAAGCCAAATACGGCGCAAACGGCCCCAAGACCCTGGAAGACTTCTTCAACGTCACCAAATTCCCTGGCAAGCGCGGCCTGAAAAAAGACCCCAGCGTGACCCTGGAGTGGGCCCTGATGGCTGACGGCGTCGCCGTCAACGACGTGTACAAAGTGCTGGGCACCCCCGCTGGTGTGGACCGCGCCTTCAAGAAACTCGACACCATCAAGAGCAGCATCGTCTGGTGGACCGCCGGTGCGCAGCCGCCCCAGTTGCTGGCTTCGGGTGAAGTCGTGATGACCCACTCCTGGCACGGCCGTATCGTGGACGCCAACGTGAAAGAGAAAAAAGACTTCGCGCTGGTGTGGGATGGTCAAATCCAGATTCCCGATCTGTACGCCATCATCAAGGGCACCAAAAACCTCGACGCCGCGCAAGAGTTTGTGCGCTTTGCCAGCAGCAGCCAGCCATTGGCTGACCAGGCCAAGTACATCCCGTACGCACCCACGCGCAATTCGTCTTTGGCTTTGATCCCGGCATCCAACCCGAACAAAGCCTACCTGCCGAACGCCGGTCACCCTGGACGTTCCATGCCCACGAACTCACAGTTCTGGATGGAGAACCAGGACGACCTGAACAAGAAGTTCGCCGCCTGGTTGGCCAAGTAAGAACATGGTGGCCGACAGCACAACCGCTCTGGGGCAGCGCCTGCGTAAAGCAGAGCGGCGCGGCCATTTCTGGGCCTATGTGCTGATCGCGCCCCTGTTCCTGTTTGTTGCGCTGAGCTTTATCGTGCCCCTGGGCACGGTATTGCTCAACAGCGTGTATGACCCGATCATTCCGGACAACCTGCCGCGCACCGTGCGCGCGCTGGATGCCTGGAATGGTCCCCGTGACCAAGTTCCCCCTGAACCCGTATTTGCCGCACTGGCCCAAGACCTCAAAGTCGCCGTGCAAGAACAAAAAGCCGGTGCGATTGCCAACCGCCTGAACATCGAAGAATCCGGCCTGCGCACGATTTTTATGCGCGCCGCGCGCCGTGTCGCCGCCCAGGAAGAAGGCCCCTGGACCCCGTTTTTTGAAGCCGCAGACCCGGCCTGGGTACAACCGCTGATCTGGGGCAATATCCGCAACCTCGCTGCGCCCACCCATTCCCTGTTTTTTCTCTCGGCGCTGGATGCACGCCGATTGGCTGACAACAGCGTCGCGTCGCAACCCGAAGACCAGCGCATCCACATCACGATTTATCTGCGCACCCTGGGTGTGGCGCTCACGGTGACGCTGGCCTGTCTGGCGCTGGGTTTCCCGCTGGCCTACCTGCTGGCGCACCTGCGTGACAAAACTGCCAACCTGCTGCTGATTCTGGTGCTGCTGCCGTTCTGGACCTCGCTGCTGGTGCGTACCACCGCCTGGATGGTGGTGCTGCAAAAAGAAGGCGTGATCAACTCGCTGCTCCAAACCCTGGGGCTGATCGCCGAGCCGCTGCCGCTGGTGTTCAACCGCTTTGGCGTGGTTGCGGCGATGACGCACATCCTGCTGCCCTTCATGATCCTGCCTATGTACTCGGTGATGCGGCAAATCCCCGCCTCCTATGTGCGGGCGGCGCGGTCGCTGGGGGCCAGTCCCAGCACCGCGTTCCTGCGCGTGTACCTGCCGCAGTGCGTGCCGGGCATTGGCGCTGGCGCGCTGCTGGTATTTATCCTGGCGCTGGGCTACTACATCACACCGGCTTTGCTGGGTGGCTCGACCGACCAGATGATCAGCTACTTCGTGGCCGACAACATGGGCCGCTCGCTGAACTGGGGCCTGGCCTCGGCGCTGGCGGCGATTTTGCTGGCAGCGGTCCTGGCGCTGTACGCCATCTACGACCGCATCGCCGGCCCCGGAAACTTGAAACTCGGATGAGCAACGCCCTGCCCCTCTACGCCACCCCGCTGCAACGCATCGGGCACTGGATCCTTTGGATTTTCTGCACGGCTGTGCTGGTGTTCCTGATAGCGCCGGTGCTGGTCGTCGCACCGCTGGCCTTTAACAACGAGCCCTATTTCCATTTCCCCGTGAAGGAATACAGCCTGCGCTGGTTCCATGAACTGTTCACCAACCCGGCCTGGCTGAACGCGATCTACAACAGCGTGGTCACCGCCGTGCTGGCCACGCTGCTGGCTACTACCCTGGGCACGCTGGCGGCTGTTGGCCTGAACCACCACAACCTGCCCGGCAAGCGCCTGATCATGGCCGTGCTGGTCTCGCCCATGATCGTGCCCGTGGTCGTGCTGGCGGTGGGCTCGTATTTCTTTTTCTCCAAGCTCGGCATCGCCAACAGCCTGCTTGGCATCGTGCTGGTGCACGCGGTACTGGGCATGCCCTTTGTGGTCATCACCGTTACCGCCACGCTGGGCGGCTTTGACATGAACCTGATGCGCGCTGCGCGCGGCCTGGGCTCTTCGCAGATCACCGCCTTCCGGCGCGTCATGCTGCCCATCGTCTGGCCCGGGGTACTCTCGGGCGCGCTGTTTGCGTTTGCCACCTCGTTTGACGAAGTCGTCGTGGTCTTGTTCTTGGGCGGCCCGGAGCAAACCACCTTGCCGCGCCAAATGTGGACCGGCCTGCGCGAACAACTGTCGCCCACTATTCTGTCCGCCGCCTTCATGCTGATTCTGTTTGCCATCAGCATGCTGCTGCTGCTAGAGCTGCTGCGCCGGCGCAGCGTCGCCTTGCGCGGCGTGGTCGAATAGCCGCTGCATCGCTTTGATAAACTTCCGACCCGCGCACTGCGGGGTGTAGCTTAGTCTGGTAAAGCGCTACGTTCGGGACGTAGAGACCGGAGGTTCGAATCCTCTCACCCCGACCAACACCCGCCCAGGATGAGCCCCTTGAATTCTTTAGTTCAGCGGTTTTCTCAGAGTTCTTTCTTTCACGGTGCAACACCGATCCCGACCCTAGCCTCACTCTCCCCCACTGATTTAGCCCGCGTGCGATTGGTGTGCTGCATCCGCCACCGAATGCGGCTGAGCAGCAGCAAAAGAGCAAAAACTACATGGTATGGTGCTTGCTGTGTTCTCATATTCCCGAAGAAACGGAGATTGAAAAAGTGAATTACATAGTCAAAATAGCGCTGGCATCCATTTTTGCAACACTTTTGGCAGGGTGCACAGCGCCAACACAAAGGGCGGTGCCAGAGGCGCAGGAGGCACTTCGGCCACAACATATGTAGCAAGACTGAATGCACAGCGTGCTACTTGAACATGTTGCGACATTGCGAAATGCCACAACAACTGGACGACAGTTGTGATTAGGAATTAGGCACCATCGCATGACGCTTTACGTCCCATTCGGGAAAGCCCCATATTTTTCATTCACGCCGCAGCTATGAACCCTTTCCCCAACCCCGTAGGCTGGTTTGAGATTCACGTACAGGATCTCGACCGCGCACGCATTTTTTACGAGACAGTATTCAAGCGCACTCTGCTAGCCCTGCCCGCCAGTGATCCATCGATTGCGATGTTGATGTTTCCTGGTGAACCCAATGGGGCAGGCATCAGCGGCGCATTGGTCAAGCACCCCCTCAAACAGCCCAGCACGGAAGGGGCTTTGGTCTATTTTTCTTGCGCCGACTGCGCCATGGAATCCGAGCTTGCACTGCAAGCTGGCGGGCGCATACACAAGCCCAAACAGTCCATCGGCGGGAACGGCTTTATTGCGATCATTGGCGACAGCGAAGGCAATGCGATTGGCCTGCATTCGTTTGCCTGAACCGCATCTTTGCTGGTCGCTAGAAAAGCCCCACTAACGAACTATCCCACCCTTCCGTAAAAGCCCATGCGCTCCGCATCGCTGAACATGACGCCCGGCTTTTCGTAATAGGAAAAAACCGCAATAAATCGGTCTACCCGGCCTTGCACCGTCGTGACTCTGTGGGCGGTGTTTTTGCCGCGAAATACATTGAGCGTGCCCGCATGGAGCCGGATGCGTTTGACTTGTGGATCCCGCCCTTCCAGGAGTTCTGCCACGCCGGCGTAGTTGGGATCATTGGCAGAGCGCAGGTCGCTGCGGTATTCGAACTCCCCGCCGGTTTCAGGCGCTTGCAACAACAAAGTGGTGGTGAACTCGGAGCGGTCAAAGTGCCAGTTCAGCGCCTCGCCAGCTCGGTACGCCATGACGTTCACGCTGGCAAGCGGGTCTTGCATGACATGCAGCTGCGCTTTGCCCATGGTCGCAGCCAGGAATCTGGCAAAGGGTGGGTATTGGTAAATGGCCAGCACCATGCTGTCCGGAATTTGATCGGCACACAACGTGTGGTTAACCGTCTCCACTTTGCGAAGCGCAGGGTGCTCGGGCTCCAGGCCCGGTATCTCCGGCTGAAAATAAATGTTGTGAAGGCGCTTGTGGGTGTAGGACTGTGTGTCCATTACCGGTTTGATGTGGGATACCAGTTCTTGGACGGCGTGCGGCCTGACAAAGCCCTCTAAGTTGAACATGCCCTGCGCATCCAATTCGGCAACGGCTTTCGCCACCATGGCGTGCCACTCCGGGCTGCCCTCCTTGTCCAAGGGATAACGATCAAGGTCAAGAATATTTTTCATGTCTGTCTCTCTGTCCATGGTGGGGCTGAATCGCTGCGACATGCTTGGACAAACCCCTGGGCACCGGACGTATTTTTTTGCACTCTACACGAGGCAAGGCACAACGCGCTCCTGCCCAAGCGGCTTTTGTGGGCTGGTTTGCGTCACACCAAAATACTGTATATACTTACAGTACATTCACAGAAAGCAGCTTATCCACATGCGTACCGTTACCAAAACACTGGCATCCGTCCCCGACACCACCGCGCAGTGCTGGAGCGTGGTGAAACCCACCCTCACCCATTGCGCCCTGTTGGTCTGGCGCTGGCTGTGACAGGCCAGTCCCTGGCAGAACCCCACCCCGTCCCTCAGGACCGGGGTTTGGTGTTTTCCGGGTCGTACAAAGCGCCATAACCCACGGCCTCCACTTTGACCGGGTAGACATCGTCAAAGTACTGGATCTGCAACTCCCGGCCGACTTGGCAATACGCCAAAGGCAGGTAAGCCAACGCAATGTTCTTGCCTATGGTCGGGCCAAAGGCGATGCTGGTGGTGTACGAGCGGCGGCCCTGGCTGTCGATCAGGGTTTGGCCGGTCGCGGGGTCCATCACCGGCAGGTTGCCCAGCGGGTAGCGGGCCACACCGTTGCTGTCGATGTTGTGCGTCATGGTCAGCGTGCACAGGTAGGCCGGCTGCTGCTCGCGCTCGCGGAACTTCAGATGCGCCGCTTTGCCGTGGAAGTCGGCAGCCTTGACTTTGGGGCGGGCCAGGTCGCATTCCATCAGGTTGTATTCGGTCAGCAGGTCGCCGTTTTGCAGGCGCAAGCTCTTTTCCATGCGGCGGCTGTTGGCATAGGTTTCCACGCCCACCGGCGTCACGCCCAGCGCAAACAAGGCATCCCACAGGGCCAGGCCGTCCTCGTATTTGAAGTGCAACTCCCAACCCTGCTCGCCCACGTAGGAGATGCGGAAGGCCAGCACCGGCACGCCGGCAATCGTCAGATTGCGAAAAGCGGTGAAGGGGAAGTTCTCATGCGTCCAGGCATCGGGCTCGTCGGCGATTTTTTGGATGGTGGCGCGGGCATTCGGCCCCCAGACACCCAGGCATCCGAAGGCGGTGGTGGTGTCGGTGACCTGCACATTCGCACCCCGGTCCTGCGCCATGCGCTGTATCCACACCAAGTCACGGTGGCCGGCATCGGCACCGTCTATCACCCGGTAGTGGTCCTGGGCCAGGCGCAGCACCGTCAGGTCGGCACGCACGCCGCCTTTGGCGTCCAGGAAATGGGTGTACACGCCTTTGCCCACGGGCGTGTCGCCACCCACCTTGGCCACGCAGATGTACTCCAGCAGATCAGCAGCATCGGGGCCTTGCACATCGATTTCAGCGAAGTGGGAGATATTGATCATGCCCACGTCCTCGGTCATCTTGAGGTGCTCGGCGTTGGAGACGCGCCAGAAATGGCGGTTGTCCCATTCATTCGCCCGCACCGGCACCTTGTCGCCGTAGACGGCTAACAAATGCTCGTTGCTGGCGTAGCCATGCGCGCGCTCCCAGCCCGATAGCTCCATAAAGTACGCGCCCAGCGCTTTTTCGCGTTCGTAAAACGGGCTCTTGAAAATGCCACGCCCGGCGCTGTAGGGTTCGCGGTTGTGCACCGGCGGGTTGTAGATCTTGAAGGCGCCCTCGTAGCAGCGGTCGTGGATGTACTGCTCATCCTGCTGGTAGGGGTAGATGCGGGCCACGTCGATGCGGGCGTGGTCGATGTGCGTGTAGCCGTCGGTCATCCAGTCGGCCACGATTTTGCCCACGCCCGGGCCGTCCTTGACCCATACCGCTTCGGCGTACCACAGGCCGCGCACCTTGGACGACTCACCGATAGACGGGTTGCCGTCGGTTGTCACCTGCAGCAGGCCATTGAAGGAATATTTGTCGTCGTAGCCCAGCTCGGCCAGGATGGGGGTGAGTTCGATGGCGCGCTCCAGCGGCGCGATGATTTGGTCCAGCTCCAGATCGCGTTGCGAGGGACTCAGGCGTGCCTGATCTTTTTCCAGCAGGTCGCGCGGGTGGCACATGCGCGGGTTTTTCTCTTCGTAATAGCCCCATTCAATCTGGCCGCCCTCGGGCGTTTTCGGGTCGCCCGTGTCGCGTAAGTAGGCCGAGTTGCCCTGGTCGCGCAGCAAGGGATAGCCGATGTCCTTACCGGTGCCGGCAAATTCCAGATAGGGTTTGAAGAAGGTCAGCGGGTGGTCCACCGGCATGATGGGCAGGTCTTCACCAGCCATATTGGCAATCAGCCGGCCCCACAGGCCGGCGCAGACCACGACGTATTCGGCGGCAATAAAGCCCTTGGTCGTTTCCACGCCCTGGATGCGGCCGTTCTCGATGCGCAAACCGGTGCATGCGGTATTGGCAAAGGACTGGAGTTTGCCGGTGGCGACCGCAGCGTCGACCAGTTCGCCCGCCACCATTTGCGAGCGGGGTTTGACCAGGCCCGCATCCGGGTCCCACAGCGCGCCCTGGATCATGCTCTCCTCCAACAGCGGCATTTTTGCCTTGGCCTCGGCGGCGCTGATCAGCTCAACCCGGTTGCCAAAGGCCTTGCCCGAGGCTACGCGGCGCTTGAGCTCCTGCATGCGCTCGTCGTCACCGACGCGCGCCACCTCGATGCCGCCTATGCGGTCGTAACGGCCCATCTTCTGGTAAAAGTCGATGCTGTACTTGGTGGTGAAGATCGTCATCTGATCGTGCATCGTGTTGAAGCAAAAATCAGAGGCGTGCGCCGTGGAGCCCACATCGGTCGGAATCGCGGACTTGTCGATGCCGACGATGTCAGTCCAGCCACGTTCAATCAAATGGTGCGCCACCGATGCGCCGACGATGCCGCCTTGGCCGATGATGACCACTTTGGCGCGTTCAGGAAATTGGGCCATGTTTGCGCTTGCTCCTACAGAAATTGGATGCCGGGGGCTCCCAGGCAAGCCGACAGTGTATTCAGCCCCGCGACCCTGAGCGGCTCAATTGCGACAGCCGTTTTCACAATGTCGCCAAAGCTGTCGCACAGCTGCGGCGTGCTGCCCCGTGCCTAGAATCCCGGCATCCTTCTGATTGAACTGACTTCGTCATGCAAAGCTTCTCCACACACCTCGACGCGCTGGAATGGACACAGTGGCCGCCAGACCAGCTAGCCGCGCGCGGCAAAGCGCAATGGAAAGAGCTGCTGGGCAGCCATTCCGGGTGCCAGAACGACATGACGGTGGGCGTTGTCCGGCTCCAGCAGGGCGAATCGCTGGAGCCGCACCGCCACGCACAGCCGGAAACCTATTTCACCCTCTCAGGGCGCGGAACAGTCACGATTGAGGACGTGGTGCACAGTGTTGAGCCGGGGCGCTTGCTGTTCATTCCCGGCAACGCCCGGCACCAGATCAATAACGTGGAGGCCGAGGATCTGACGATTTTGTATGCCTTTGCCGTCCGCGATTTCAGCAAAATCCAGTACCACTTCTGAGTCCGACGGACTCCCTGCCCTACCGATCACGCGGGTGTTTGCGACCCGGCCCCGCCTGTAGCCCGCCAACGTTCGTAGGCCACGCCCTGGCTTTCAACCGGCAACTGCTGCTTGGCGCGCAGGTAGTGGTGGGTGTACACATCCAAATAGGCCTCCAAGGTGGCTGCCGCCTCGCTCTCACCCGCCAACTCCAGACACAGCGCGGCCACTTCGCTGGTACAGAAATGGTCGTCGCGGCGCGAGCGGCGCAACTGGTAGCGCGAGATCTGCGCTGGCTCCAGGCTCAGCACGGGAAAGCGATCCAGGTAAGGACTTTTGCGGAACATCTTGCGGGCCTCGGCCCAGGTCGCGTCCAACAGGATAAACAGCGGGCGGGCCGTGTCCCGCTCAGACCCGGGTGCCGGCACGCTGTGCACCACGCGCTGCGCCGGCACATACTCGCCGGGAAACACCACATAGGGCTGCCACTGCGGGTCGTCCAGCAGGGCCAGCAAAGCCGCGTCGGTCTCGGTGCGCGCCCAGCCAAAGGCACAGGTGTCGGCCACCACATCGGCAACCAACCATCCGGTGTTGCTGGGCTTGAGCGGCTCGATGTCGGCCATGAGCAAACACATTCCAGCGCGGGTGCTGCGCAGGGGCCGCAGACCGCACAGGCAGTGGCTGGGAACCAGACGGCACCCTGGGCAGCGCGCGCCCTTGATGCCGCCGCGCGCCAAAAAGGGCTTGGTACTGCGGGCCAGCCGCGCTGCACGCAAAACCGCGACGGCGTGGGGCGGGGTTGGCGCATGCTGCATGGGCCCAAGGTTACAGGTACAGCACACGCACCTTGCTTTTGCCCAAACCACACCCTTCAATACCACCAACACATGGAGCCGTCGGCTTCCTAGCGGTCCACAACTGTCACGGAGGATTCACCCTGAGCGCGCATCGTCGGGGTGCGGCACCTTGCCGCTGTTCAAAATATAGGAAGAGAACTTCATGACCGAACTAAACGCCCCCGTGATCGACGAAGCAACTGACGAAGATTTTGAGACCTTGGGTGACTACCACCGCATGGCAGCGCACCACTTCAACGCGGCCGCCAAGCACCATATGTCCGCGGCCGAAGCCGATGACGAAGGCCACGACGAAGCCAGCGCCCGTCACGCGCACTTGGCTTATCGCCACCAACTTCATGGCGTTCAATATGCCGAAATCGCAGCCATGGAGAGCGAAACCCTGGATGACGAGTTCGACGTGCCGGCGGATATCGAAAGCTGATCTATCACCCTGAATGCGCCCGCTGCATCGCTGAGATGCAGCGGGACGTTGCGGCGTAAGCAGGTGCATAGACCCAACTTTTTGGCGCTTCTGTCGAAAGATGGGCTGATGACCAAGGTCATGTATTTTTTTGCAACCCTGTGGTGCTGCACGCGCAAAGCGCACGCGGCCGAAGTCAGTGTGGCGGTCGCTGCCAACTTCACCGCGCCCATGCAAAAAATCGCCCTGGCGTTTGAGCAGGCGACCGGGCACAAGGCGGTTCTGTCATTCGGCTCCACGGACATGTTCTATGCCCAGATCCGCAACGGCGCGCCCTTTCAGGTTTTGCTTTCAGCCGATGACGAAACGCCGATCAAGCTCGAAAAAGATGGACTGGGCGTAGCGGGCAAGGGCTTCACCTAAACCACCCGGAAGACTGGTTCTGTGGAGCACGCAGCCGGGCGTGGTCGAGCACAAGGTGCAGTGCTGCGCAGCGGAAGATTTGAGTGGCGGGGCATCGCCAACCCCAAACTCGCGCCCTATGGCGCGGCGGCGCTACAGACCTGGGGCTGGTGTCAGAACTACAGCCCAAAATGGTAAAGGGCGAAAGCATCGGGCAAACATTCCAGTTGTTGGCAGCGAAAACGCGCAACTGGGTTTTGTCGCGCTGTCGCAAGTATCAGTGGACGGAAAAATCGCGCAAGGTTCAGCGTGGATCGTGCCAGGTCATTTGCACACGCCAATTCAACAAGACGCGCTCATGCTGACCGAAGGGCAGAACAAGGCGGCAGCTTCGGCGCTGACGCAGTTTTTGCGCGGCGATATGGCCAAAGCCATCATCCGCTCATTTGGCTACCTG
>Ga0209400_1002674_pt1 | contig 13356 bp, 16 predicted proteins | sample M_130807_EF_Meta_FD_187313 | JGI IMG/M metagenome (GOLD analysis project Ga0209400, IMG submission 187313) | Freshwater microbial communities from Lake Montjoie, Canada to study carbon cycling - M_130807_EF_MetaG (SPAdes) (version 2) | ecosystem: Environmental > Aquatic > Freshwater > Lake... | reverse complement strand
TGCAATTGCATTATTGAGGGTTTCATCCTCAAGTAGCTGCTTGGCCTTTCGGCCTTTGTTTACCTGGTCTTCGTTTGTACTCACTGAGCCATTCCTTGAAAGGTTGATGGGGGCATCATCTCAGGCGCTGGTGGCTGCGGCTGCGACACAAACTGTGCCGCCTGCTGCTGGGCCAACAATGCCTGCTGACGCATTGCTTCACGATCAATATTCTGCGCAGCGTCAATTTCGGCTGTGCTGATCTGTGATTTGTACTTTAACTCAATTTCATACTTTTTGAGATACAAATCTTGAGCCATCTTGTCGCGGGTCAGATCGTCATCCATCATCATCTGCTGGCGCTTTAGCTCCAGCTCTGCCGCTTTCTTCTGGATATCTGCCTTGATCGACTCGGCCTGCACTTGGGCCAGCACCTCTTCGGGTGATGGTTTTGGTGTGGGTGTGGGCGGGACATAGTCGGCAGGGATATTCTGGAAAAAGCTCGTTGAGTCTTTGAACCCAGATAACTCTACGATTTTTCGCAGGGTATTACTAAACTGCTGGGGCGTGACCAAGGGATTAGTCGGGCCAAGTGTTTGCAGAATTTGCTCTTGCTTGGCCATGATCATCATCAGCGCTTGCAGTTTTTCGTTGGTGTCGCCATTGCCCAGGGCGATATTGATGTTGGCATCCATGCTGGTGTCCCAGAACCTTGGATCGATCTGCACCCACTCATTGCGCATTCTCACCATTCGGGCTTTGTCCTGGTGCGTTGTGGCCAAGAACAAAATGCCTTTGAATAGCTTTTTCATGCCTTCAGCCAGAATGCGAGCTGTCAGCTCAATTCGGCCTTGGCTGGCATTGATCGTTGCGTTTACAGCTGCTTTGGTGCTTGACTGCAATGCATCAGCGTTCAGCCCCATGGCCGCCTTGCTCATGCCGGTGCGATCTTCTTTGATCTGGTCCATGTATTCCATCATCGGGAATGCGGCCTGACCCACAAATGGGGTTGTCAGGGGCTGGACCATGCCAGGCGCTCTCATGCGAATGATTGCACCAGTCTCGTTGTTCAAGACATCATCAATGTTGACTTGGCCTTCGACCACCGCTGTGCGTGGGTGAATGCTCTGGGCCAGACTGTCCAATGTATTCCTGAGTATTTCCGACTTGATTTCTTGCAAGTCGCGGGTAATGTCAAAAATCGACATAGCCTCAAGGGGACTTGTGTGTGGCTCTGGGTCGCAGGGGAAGTCAGCAAAGGGAATGTAGCTGGCTGGCAGATTACGCACCACCTTATAGCCACCACCCATGCAGCAGACTTTTCTAAGCTCTGCAATGCCATCGCCATCGTAGTCCACACGCGAATAAGCCTCGATGTATAGCACTCTGCGCATCATTGGATTGGCAGCGTCATTCGTACCAAAAGTGGTACTCAATGGCTGACGCGCTAAATACTCGTCATTGCTGTCTAGGTCTGTCGTTGACAGATTCTCTTCAATTTCATCCTGGTCATAACCCATGGCCAACAAATCAGCCACAGTGGCCATCTGCCGGTGGGCAATGATGGTCGAATCGTCAAACGATCTGGCGCGTCTGTCCAGTAGCAGCTCTTCGGGTGGCACGGCCATAATTTTGATCCGGCCATCCTTTGTGATGCGCTTGATCTGAACATCGTGGACCATGGCGGGTGGCGCCATAACTGGCTGACCAGTCATAGGGTCCACAGTGCTGATCTGCATCTCGTCAATTTGTGGGTCAGGATAAGAGACCACAATCTTGACCTCTGCACCAGGCTCTTGCATAAGCATTTCTAGGGTCTGGTCATCAAGGCCCGTATATTCCTCAATCCGGACCTTCTCTTCATCTTCCCACCAGAATTTGGCTATTCCGCATTTTCTGACCAGTGCATCCTTAAAAATCGCATAACTGGTCAGAAACCCGTTGTTGTCGTTTTGGAATACATAGTTGGCGTAGTCGGTCGCCTGCTGCGCCATCTTCACATCTTCTGGTCCACGGGGTGCAAACTCCACCACATTCTCAGAATTAAAGAAAACGCGCATTAGGCTTGGCAGCATGGCCGAGACAGTGTCCCGCACCTCCATGGCCACCACCTTGCTGTTGCCTTCGACCTCATTGCCAAATAAATCACCGCGATAGTATTCAGTCCCCTTGGCCCGTGTGGGTGACAAGTCACTGTCCACATAGCTGATGGCATCAGTTAAATCTTGGGTAATGATGGCTTGCAGTTCCATGTCATCCATTGGCTCTTTGGCTGCAATGTCGGTATTGATGGCGCTGGTGATGTCTTGCTCGTTCATGGGGAATCCTTTTGTATGGCTCAAATCAATTCTAATTGTGAACAAACAGAATATGCGGCAGTTTTACCACCAAAATCTCTTGGTCGTCTAGTAAGATATCCTCAAAATAGCTTGCATCTCCAGCATAGCCTTTGTCTCGAAATCCAACCCTTTTAGCTCTGTCTGTCTTCACAATTGCTGCACTTATATCAATTGAATTGCGCCTATAACTTGTTTCAAAGTAAGAATAAGGCGGCAAATCTCTACCGCCAGGCCGATTGTGGGAATGCACCATGTCAAACAAAATGACATCAGGCTGCCCAGTGGCCACGTTCAAAATCTCTACCGCCCTGGGGATAAAGTAATTATCCGCATTGGTCAGCAGCAAATAATCGCCCGTGGCCTGCTCAATCCCAATCTGCCTCAAAGAATGCCCGTAGTCATTGAATCTAGACTCTGTACAAAAATACTTGATTTTCTTTGGCATCTGTTTGGCCAGTGGCCGCATTGCCTTTTCAAACTCAATGCTTGGCCCATCGTGAATGACTGTAAGTCGCCAGTTGTCTGCGCTCTGATTTATCCAAGACTGGACAAACACCCGCATTTCATTGGTGCGCTCATAGGCCACCGCAAATACATCAATCAAACCATGCCTTCGCATATTCGGGTCGATTCTCTTTAAGCCATGGCATTGCATCCTCATGTAGCTGCTTGGCATTCATGCCAATGGTGTTGCTGCCAATGTGGTGGACATAGCTTGCGCTTACATAATGGCCATAGCCTTTTTGGATTAAGTCCATACAATGCACATCGTCACTGTACCAATTCAGAGGGGGAAACTTTGCCTCTTCAAATGCGTCACTTGATATCCATGCAAAGATTGGGCTGATCTCTTGGACCAATTTGATGTGGGCCTCAGACGGGAATTTATAGAAGTTCAGCTTCTCCGGCTGCTCAGTGATCCGCACATTCTGACAAGGTCTGGCCGCGTCACACCTTGCGGCCACCCACCCTGCTTTGTAGCTGTTCATGGTCCTGACAATGGCCACATCTTCCATCAGCACCTTCACGCTGGTAGGTGTCAGCACGATATCGTCATTGGCCACAATGCACGATGACCAGTCCTTGAGCGCTGCCTCAATCACCTCGTTGTAGTCTTCGCCAAAGTTCCTTGGCTGGCCAAAGATTTTGTAATCGGCATCAAAATGCTCAATGACAGACTCTGGGCCGCGCAAGTAAACCGGACACTCTGGCGCGTATTGCTTGATGGATTCCAGCAGCACGGCCAGGCCATGGCCTTTGACAGTGGCAATGACAATTGGACAAATCATTTCTTTGCCTTATTTCTTGCAGATATTGCAGCCGCCTTGGCCTTGGCATCGGCCTTGGAGCTTGCACCCCATGCCTTCAGACTTAGCAGCAGCCTGGTCGGCTCACCGCCCTTCATCTCAGGACCAGGCATATTGCCCATGCGCGCCAAGAATGATGCTCGCCTTGGATTGTCGCCAGACTTGACTGGCGCTTTAAGGTCCATACCAGCAGCTTTCGCACTGGCACGGCCCTTGGCGTTTAAGCCGCCTGACGGGCTTTTGCCCTCTTTACGCTGCCAGGCTGGGGTCTTCATTTCTTTGGCTTCTTTGCAGTCTTGGCCGCGGCTTTGAAGTCAGCAGCTGATGGAGCGCCTTTTGTGCCAGGCTTGCGCATCTTCTCTTTGCTGCCGGCAGCAATTCTTTCGCGTTTAGCATGAATGTTTGCATATAGACCTTTCATTCCTCTTCTCCCTCTTGATAGTCTTCGCCCTCTTGCTCACCCGTATTGGGGCCACCCACCACCCATGCATCGCAAGTGCGACTTGCTGCACACTTAAAGTCAAAGATTTCACAGTAACCCAGATCGGCCAGCTTGATCGTTCCCCAAGGGTCAGCTTCCATGCCAATACCCTCTGCAATGCAGTTCTTGATCTTGTCAGACACATTGAATGCCGCGCAGTTACCGCATCGACTTTTCTTGGCATCCTCGGCTGAGACATCCCACTGGTCTGCCTTCTTTTGCCAAAACGCACTGTTTGGCAGCTTGGGATTCTCAGGACCATAGGCCGCGCTGGTGATTGCCTTGGCGCGGTTTTTCAGATTGAGGGTAATGTCTTGCGTGGGCATGGGGCAGTTCTCGCCTGCGCTCATGTCATCACCAGGTGTTTTATCCATGACTTGGCGCATGGTGCGCTGCATGGTGGCCATTACTTCATCCCCTTTTTGGGCTTCATCTTGGCCTCAGACATTGCAATGGCAATGGCTTGTTTAGGATTCTTAACAACTGGGCCACTCTTACCACCACTGTGGAGCTTGCCAGCTTTGTACTCGCCCATCACCTTGCCGACCTTCTTTTGCGCTTTACTCATTGCCTTCATAGGTTTCCCCCATTGGTTTGTCAATACCCGAATTATGCAACCCGCACAAGGTTTCTGCGCAGGGGCTGAGACCACTTTCCTGATCCACTTGACCCGTACATCCCTGCCACCGCATCAGACGCAAATGTCAGGACAAAGGCATCGGCCTTGTCAGGGCTTGGCAATCCTCTGCGCTTGATCTCGTCTTTTCCCTCGATGGCGATCTTGCCGTTTGAAGTGAATGAGTACCGCACTGTGGCCAGTTCAGCAATCAAGACCTCATCCTTTGGCATCTTGCAGTCCCGCGCCTCAAGCCATGCCCGTGCCTTGTACCAAAGTTCAGCTTTGAGATTCCTGTACGTTCCACCCATCGCGGGTGATTCCGACACATTGATCCCTCTAGCCGGCAACCCCAGCTCCCGCAGCCGGTCTACCACCCCAGCACCTAATCCAATCGAATCTACCAGTATCTCTTTTGGCTGCTGGCTTGGCGGCAGCGCCTGGTACTCGGCCACCACCGCACCAGTCAATTGCATCAGGTCCAAATTCTTCCATGTCCGAATAGCCTCAGTGACCGCATTCCCTTGGCGCTTGCACAGTGCTGATCTGTCCGAGCCAAACCGCGCCACATCCAAGCCCCAGAGCATGGGCGCGTAGTCACTGGGCGCGACATCCCGATTGACCGCACTCTCAAGTAGGTCCATGGCAATCACAGTGTCATCATCGCCTTTGGGGAATTCACCGATCACCCTGATCCGGTAGACGTTGCTTTCCTCGCCATAGCGCATGGCCATCTCTTTGACGTACTCATCACTCACCCTTGGCGAGTCAGTGCAGGCCACTTGGAATGTGGTCCACTCATCAGCCAGGCGCGTGTGGGTGTCGTAGAAAAACCCACTCGATCTCACCGGATTACCCAGCAATAGCGTCACCGCGTTGTGGCCAGACATCGAGCCAGCCGCGGCCTCGAACACTTGCTCTGGCACACCAGAAGCCTCATCGGCCACCAGCATCACATTCTCTGAGTGAATCCCCTGCAAAGCCTCTGGCTGCTCGGCCCTGCTTGTCCTGGCCGAAATAAACATCTCAGTCGGTGCAGCATTGAATTCAATTCTCTCTTGCTTGACAGTCAGCAACCCCTGCAAAGGCAAAGGCATCGCATTGATCCACCTTTTCAGCTCGGCAAACATCGCGTCATAAAGCTGTGAGCTTGTCGGTGCAGTGACCACCACTTTGACGGGCGATCTGGTCATAAAGTACCAGAGCATGGCCCAGCTGCTTGCTGTACTCTTTCCCACCCCGTGGCCAGACCGAACACTTATCTTCCGATCCCCTCTCGCTATAGCACCAAGAAACTTCACTTGCCAAGGGTCTGGGTCCACCCCCAGCACTTCACGCACAAATAGCACGGGGTCCGGCTGATACCTCTCTACCCACTGACTGAAAACATTTTCTTTCATGGGTGGATGGTCTCATAGATGGCCCAAGCCTTGGGACTCATCGCCCACTTATGCGCTTGAAGCTCATCAGTCCTGACCAGTATCAGCAAGTGATACGTCATCGCCAGGTCAAACCGATCCTCTTCAATCGCCTCCATCATTCGAATCTTTAGGTCCAGCAACATCACCGACAAGTGCAGCGCTGTCAATAAATCAGTCATTTGGCCATCCTCGCTTGTTTTAAGTTCTGGCCCGTGATCCTATCGGTCCAGCACGATGCACACACCCACTTGGTCGCACTCATCTCCACCCCACCCTCTGGTGGCTTTTGCCGATTGCACTTATTGCACAGCTGCAATTTATGTCCATGCACATTCCCGTTCAATCTCACATGATTATTCACAAAGTTACTCTTCATTTTCTTGCCGGACAGTTTCTGCCCTCATTGCAATTGCCATTGCATGGTGGGCATTTCTTTCTATTCACTGGATTCTCTGGACTTGGTTTGTTTTGTGTATTAGCCATTTATCACCCAATATTCTTAATGCCTTAATATATTGCCTCTGATTATGTCGATTAGTGCTATTAGGCACATAATCAACATTAAATAATTGTCTGACTTTAGTTAATAAGGTGATATTCATATTATCCCCACGATCTGGTTTATATCCACCCATGTGTGCCAGACAATCGTACTGTCTGGCTTGCCAAGTGCGCAGAAGACTTTTTTGTCTTTGGTCTCATCAGTGTCTAAGACAATCCACTCCTGGTCATCAATTGTGACTGTCGCTTGCTTCGTTTGCATGGTTTAACTCCGTTGTTTGTGAAGTTGACATTTTTGCACAATTTGACTTGTTTGGTAAGTTAGTTTTTTAAATTTTAAAAAATTTTTTTTGTAGGTGTTTAGTGCCGCCACAGTCGCCCTCGCCAAGCCGGCCACGGGGGGGTCGCGGCCACCGACCGCCAGCCGGCCACCGCTGGGTTATCCACGGATTTTGGCCAACCTTATCCACAGATTCCTGTGCATAAGTAGGTCTGTAATACTTTAATGCACTTAATTCTGTGGATAACGACTTATCCACTTAACATAATGGTCGTTGTATAAAGTGACTGAATGCTTCGGTATTCATTTATGCAGAATCGTCTAGTGATACGACAGTGCGCTTGCGTAGGGCATCGAGCGCCATGCTTCCAAGGTCGATATTGACCAGGGGTTGCTGCTTGTCACCATACTCATCTGGCGCCTGTTTAGAGGCCAGCCAGCGCCTTGTATCGACCCGTAACTTGGCCACCTGTGCCTCTTGAGGCGTGGCCGCGTCTGCAATTTCTAGCGTTTCCTCTGCTAAACTTCGGCCACCACGCGCCCGCGCACGCGCAAGGGCAGAAGCCCGTGCTTCGCCCCCTCTATCGATCCAGTCATAGAAAGCCGTGTGACTTACCTTCAACGACCGAGCCAAGCTGAGAATGGTCTCCCCTTCGGAGAGTCTGTCTAGGATGGTAATTTCGCCACCGGCAGCGTGAATCTTTTTGTTGACATCGGTGGCTTCTTTGCGTGCAAGAGCTGCTTGCTCTTTCAATCCCATTTGTCTGGCTGCAATGTTGTCTGCCACCTCTGCCAATGTTTTAGCTTTTGCCATTCAGATAATCCTCGATTGTTTTGATTGCTTCAGCAGCTGATCTGGCGACCACTGCTCGATACCCTTTTGCATTTAACTGCAAACCTATAGCGCTTTGCTTGGTTGAAACCACACCGGCCTTGGTCTTCATTTCCACAAATAACGCATGAAAGCCGTTTTTAGGCTCCAAGACGCATAAATCTGGCATCCCTGCCAATACCCCTTCACTGTGCAATCTGACGCGCTCTGAGGCCGTTCTATCGCCTCCGTTGGGTATTGCTGCAATGATGATGTCCGGATAGAACGCTCGGAAGTGCTGCACCACTTTGACCTGGTCAATGTGTTCAATGCTTTTTCTTTTGCGTTTTAAGTCAACCACCATTCTTCGGATTCTACTGCCGAGGCTTTGGTCTGGAACATATGGCATCGGTGCTTGACATCGGTTGGAAATGCCGCAAGGCCGGTCTGGCCGCACTGGTGTTCGGACCATGTGACTGTTGCCCATCCACCTTTGACCTTTGCCTGGTCAAACATCCACTGGAGTGGTTTTGAGTTGACCTTCCTGTGCCTTTCCATCTGTTCGGCTGGCATCGACTGGCGTTGCTCGACCATGCACGAATGCTTGCATTCATGGCAAAAAACCCTCTCATCCCACAAATGTGGATAACCTGTGGATAACTGCTCAACTTGTTGGACCATGCTTTACCTCCCAAAATCGTTAAAAGTAAGGCGGTATAGACAAAGGAAATCTACCGCTTTACCGCTTTACTTTTCACCATCACAAAACTTGCCAGACTTGCCTGTGGATAAGTGGGTCTAAGGACCCCACTTATACCAACAGAGCCAGCCATTGTCTAAACAGGTATACCGCTTTACTACCGCTTTACTACCGCTTTACCGCTTTACTTTAATTGAACCCATCCAGTGCCTGACTGGTCCTGACAGAAGCGCTGAAAGATGGCGGCTCCGACTGCCCGTCTTGCATAGCTTTGGTCAGCCATTGGCACGGCCTGATAAATGTCAGACCACTCTAGCTGGTGCATCGCTGCCATCTCCTTTGGCACTGATGGCCGGCCAGAGCCTCTGCGCATGATGACCGCGCCTTTGGCATTGATGATGGACTGGACAAAGTTGCAGGCAGCGTCTGCTGCATCTTGGACTTGTTGCTGGCGCTTGTCATTCATTCGGTCATTGGCTGCCTGCCGTCTGTCTTCCTCAGACGATACTTGTGGGACCACCAAAAGCACCATTTGCTCTTGGATATCCCCGTCTTCATCCAGCACAGTGTCGGCAAAGACATCTGACTGAAATTTGATTTCTCTGAAGTTGGGCTGGTATCTGGTCTTGACCAAGCGCATATAGCGGGTCTTGGTCTCATCTTCAAACAAGATTCCCGTGAGGGTTGCATCACCTGTGAATGCAGAAGCTCCACGGGCTGTGGCATCTGAGTCTGACTTGGATATGGTCTTGTTGGTGTGGGTGATGATGCAGACTGGCGTGTCCAGCTGGATGTAAATGGTCTGTTTTAAGGCTGCAATATAACTACCCACTTCTGAGTTGTCATTCTCATTATCAATATCCATTGTGGCGTTGGCAGTATCTAATACCAATAATGGCCGGACATTATCTATTGTGTGGTGAATCACATTATGTGCAAGCATCAGTAAATCTTTAACATTAGACCTCTTGGCATCGATGATGACAAACCAATCTGATAATGCTTTTGAATCAATCCCGTAATGGCGCGAATATCCGGTGAGTGTTCTTTCGACCTGGTCCGAGTCTTCAGTGACTATGATTGTTTTGCGTTTTTTGGTGGCTGTGAGTTCGCAATCCTTGGCCTGTAAGCCTGCCATGACCATGCACAGAGATATGACTGCTGTGGTCTTACCAATGCCAGGCTGACCGGCCAGCACCATAAAGGAATGCGCCCAGAATCCTTTGACCATGTAGCGGATGGGTTTGATCTGGCCAATGGATAAAGTGCGCTCTGGCCAGCCTTTGGACTCTGGTGCATCGGTGGCCACTGGCGCTTGGCCAATGACGGCTGCAAAGTCTTCCACCGCGCTTTTGCGTTCGGACTGCTTCGTTTGAGGCTCATAGCCACAGTCCTTGGCGTGTTTGAAGAGTGTGCCAATGCCAACACCTTTTCCGCTGTGAAAGCTCTTCCAATGGGTCTCAATGTCTTTTGTGCCGGCAAACTTGTTGCCAGCCATGGACCATGTCATCCATGGGCCGAGACCAGCCTCACCAAATTCGGTGTGCAGCGCTTGGCCCAGCTCGATCCACTGGTCATAGTCACAGTCTGGGGAAATATGGTGCAAAGCCTTGACGGCACGATCAAGGTCGCTGTCATCAAGTTTTGAGCCTAATTGGGTGAAATCAAATGATTGGGATGGTGGTGCAGGCTTTGGCTCTTGGAGCTGGTGCTGCTCGATGATTCCCCAGTCCATTAACAATTCATGCAAATTAACGGCCTCTTGGAATTCACCGACCACAGATTTGCCACTCAGGAGCACTGACTTTCCGGCACTGTTTGGCAGGCCAAACACTTCAAGCTCTTGGCCACCGCCAAGTTTGTACTTGGGTAGCACAAGGTCAGCTTCTTTGGGTGGTTGGACCCATAAGAAGACATGACGGCCACGGCCTGAGACAGAGACCTCGGTCAGCATCTTGTTGGCTTTGACGTATTTGGCCATGCGCTGAATGGCCACGTTGGTGGGGCCTGATGCGTGTTTCATGTCCACATCGAGGCAAACCAAATAGTTCCCTGATGCGCTGATGATGGGGCGTTGCTGGACTAAGCCAAGATACTGGCCGTGGGGTGCGTCTTCCATGGTCCAGACATCTTCAGCGTTGTATAGATCGGCTGAGTCTGTATCCCGTGCCACACCTTGGCCAGATCGCTTGTAGGGGATTTTTTTGGAGCCTTGCAGGGCAAAGGTACAGAACACCGCATCAGGGGCGACAGCGCCTATTTTGCAGGCAATGCTTTGGGACTGCTGAAATGTGTCGTTTTGGGGTGTTTCAGTTATGATTGGCACTGAAATTCCTTTAGGTTGGGGTTTCATTTTGTGAGTTGCCTTGAGTTGAATTTGCCCTGGTCAGAGTTTGCGCTTGGACCAGGGCTTTCTTTTTGGGGCAGGGGATTGGATTCTATTCCTTGGATTTTTCTTTGACTAGAGAAGCCGCAGCCTGCTTCTCACCGACTAGGTCTTCGGACACCTCGACACCGAGTTTTAAGACAGCACTGGGGCTTTTGAGTTCCCAAGCGATCATGTTGTCTTTGAATGCTTCCATGACCAGCGCCTCATCCTTCCAGAATTTTGTCTTACGGCCTGCGCGCATGGCCCAGCCATCAATGGCTTTGCCTTCAGTAATCTGAGCCTTGGCAGCAGACTGCACTGCATCGGCCCATGCGGCCATCAGGACAGCGTTGTCTAGCATCTCAGGGGTAATGCTTGTGTCTGGCTTGAAATCGCTTCTAGCGACCTCTTGGACCTTCTCACGCATACTGGGGCAAATGGTCTTGGCCTTGCAGTACCGGCAGGCATCGGGTGATGGGTTTGTGGGTGCATCGCCTGTGAGCGCCAGCTCGGCAGCGGCCTTGAGTCTTTCGCCATGCTCGACCAGTTCTTGGCCAGTGACTGTCCACTTGCTGTGGCCGACTCTCGGCTGATAGATGTGCATGGTGCAAGTGATGCTGCTTGGCGCCTTGAATTGCCTCATGGCTCCCAATGCATAGGTCAGCAGTTGCTTGTTGTCGGTGGCATCCACAGCGACTCGGCCAGTCTTTAGGTCCACAACATGAAGATGCTCCCCTTCGACCACAATGGCATCAGCTGTGCCACCAAGTGCTGGGTGCAGAGACTTCAGACCTTCATCGAGATTGACTTCAATCATCATTTTGCGCGGATTCTCGACCAAATTAATGACAAATTCTGCATAGTTTTGGGCCATGGCCACATGGTCCGGATCAGTGCCGGCTGGTACTTCACCATTGCGCAGAATGATCTCTGACAGCTCATGAATCGCTGTGCCAATGGCAGCCGCCTCGCCTGCTGGCTCCCAAGGCATGAGGGATTCGAGCCGGTATGAGCCTGGGCATTGCATGAATCTGTCTGTGCGGGATGCTGACAGTCGGGCGTGTTTTCGGGTTTCGTGTTGCATGGTTTCTCCTGGTTAAATGATTTGATTGACGACATTGAGCTTCTTTAAAACCTTAGCCAAGACATTGTGGTCAAGACTGGCTTTGATGGTCAAAATGTAGATGACGGGTGGAATGCCTGACTTGTTGATGTTCTCGACCCTGCTTGATGCCTGCTCCAGTGCTGATGTGGACCAAGTGCATTCGACAAAGACAATCGTGTCGGCAGCACTTAGGTCCACACCTTCAGACATGGCAGCAATGTTGCCAATGATGCATTTGGTCTGGCCAGACTGAAAGTCTTTGAGCGCCTGGTCGCGCTTGGCACGTGACGTTTCACCCGTAATAACTACGGGTTTGTGGACCATGAGCAATTTCTCCAGCTCGGCCACGACATCCTTATGGTGCGCAAAGACCACCACCGGCTCATTGGCCTGGAGCAAGTCATCGATGAATTCACTGGCGGCCTTGACCTTGCGCATACCGGCCTCGCGCATGATCTCTGCCAGACCCTCAAAGGCCAGCAAGGCGTTGGGGTTTGCCATCAAGGCATCGGCATCAAATGCTTGCTCGCGCTTGTCATTGGCCAAATCAAAGGTGATCAGACTGACTTGTGGGTCTTTGTAGTCTTTGAAGATGGCTTCTTTCTTTCTGCGCAGCACATGGGGCTTCATCAGCTCTTTGAGTTCGACCAGGTTAGATGCGCCTGATGTGTCCAAGCCCCAAGGGGCCGACCACATCTTTGCGTATCTGGCCGCAAAGTCAAACCAGCCGCCTCTGTAAATACCAAGGCCGTGCAGTATTGGCCACAGCTCAATCGGCCTGTTTGGGATGGGTGTGCCACTGAGGGCGTAAACATGGTCCACTTTCTTCATGGCCAGCATCGCAGCCTTCGTTCTTTGGGCTTTTGGATTCTTGATTCTGTGGCACTCATCGATAACTAGGGTCTTATATCTGTCCACTTGCGTAACACCATATTGCAAGACATCGTAGTTGATGATGGTGATATCTGCACTATTCACCTCTGAAGCCTCACGTTTTCCATTGACCACATGGACCGAGACGTTGGGGGCCAGCCTAGCAAAGGCAGACTCCCAAACTGTCTTGGCAATGGCTGGGCAAACAATGAGGGCGGGTAGGTTTTCAAGTGCAGCAGCTGCTGTGGGTAGCGTCTTACCAACCCGTGGCTGGTCGGCCAGTATGGCCCTGCGCCTAGACAGCAAGAAGAGCTTGGCCTCTTGCTGATGGGGGAATAGCTGCATGATCGTTTCCTCGTTTTAAGTTGTTTGCATCATATCCGATTTGTGCTAAAGTGCAATTTCTGTTTGACGACAGAAACGTAAAAACCTTAAACCCTTAAAAGGAAAAAACCATGACCAGAGTTGTAACCGGCAAAGTTCGTTTCTCATATTTCTCAGCATTGACTGCTCGTAAGAATGAGATGAACGGCAAAGAAGAGTTCTCAACGCAAGTGCTTGTCCCAAAGACAGAC
>Ga0209400_1002673_pt1 | contig 13357 bp, 15 predicted proteins | sample M_130807_EF_Meta_FD_187313 | JGI IMG/M metagenome (GOLD analysis project Ga0209400, IMG submission 187313) | Freshwater microbial communities from Lake Montjoie, Canada to study carbon cycling - M_130807_EF_MetaG (SPAdes) (version 2) | ecosystem: Environmental > Aquatic > Freshwater > Lake... | reverse complement strand
ATCGAGGTCACTCAAGAGCGATACGTCGCGAGCCGTCGCAATGACTTCGTGACCAGCTTGGGCAAGGACGGTGGCGGTGGCGGCGCCGATGGCACGGCCCGCTCCAGTTACGAGGATTCTCATGGGGTTCAGGCTATTGCCCGAAACCGAATTGAGCGGTGACTACAGCAGTGCTCGGCCGGAGTGGCGTTGCGCCACGGTTGCAATCAGTTCCGAGTCGCCGATATTGGCCAACCAAGTGCGTACGAGTTCGATGTGCGCCTCGGTCACGGGACGCCAAGGATCACCGGCCGTACCAGTGGTGTCATCACCCATGGTGCCCATGAACTCCAACACAAAGTCTGGGACTCCCGGAACGGTGGGAGCCACTTCGATGTACATGCCAACGTCCGAGCAGCCCTGATGGCCAACGTTGCTCAACAGAAGGGCGGTCGTCTTGTCTTTTTGGAGTTGGGGCAAGACGGGGTGAATATTGGTTTCAACTGGTGTCGTGGCATCTTTGTCACCGGCCACAATCAAGGTGGTGGTGGCGACACGCTCGAGCTCGGCCGAGGTGAGTCGCACGAGATACGGTTCGAGAGCAATCAACGATTGCAACATCGTTCGGCCCTGGTCGGTACCGGCCCACGCAAAGATGGCGTACGCCCCGAATGAATGGCCCAGTGCCGAAATCGCGTTCTCGTCGATTGTGAGACCGTGATCGAAACCCGCGACACGGCCCAACGTCGAATCCAACAAGAACTGCAAGTCAGCGACGCGCATGACAATATTTGTATCTTCATCGACGCCACCGCCTAAGAGAACATCGGCCATCGTGTCACCCTGATGGTCCAGTGCAATAACGGCGTAACCGTGGGAGGCCAGAGCTTCGCAGAGCTGGGAGTAGACGAGTCGCGTGCCCATGTGGCCGTGCGAGACAATGACGGTTGGCAGCGGGTTCGCCACGGCAACACCACCCGCGAGGGCGGCACCATAGAAACCAACACCGGGGAGTAGTTCATACATCATGGGATCGCCTTCGGCAGAAGATCGTGGGAACCAGACCTCAACGCCCACCATGCGGCCCTCTCGGGCCTGATCGATCAGAAGGTGGGAGGCGCGTCCAATGGGGTGGGGTCCATGTGTAGAAATCATGAGAGCAATCTACGGGTCGGCTCCGAGCGGGCTTAACTCTTCTCCATGAGGCGGAAAACAGTGGCGAACTGCCCCGATTCTGTACAGTTCGGCTATGAGTAATCACCGCGAAGACCCCATCGTTGCCGTTGTTCACCAGTGGCACCAGCACATGGCCGGCCAGCTTCCGGATGGTCTCGACGCGCTCCTCGACGACGAGTGCGTCTTCCTCTCGCCGATTGTCTTCACTCCACAACGGGGCAAAGAACTCACCAAGCTCTACCTCGGTGCGGCCGGACAGGTCTTCCCCGGCGATTCCACCGCATCTGAAGAGACTAAGAAGAGTTCCTTTCGCTACGTTCGCGAAGTTGTTCAGGGCCACGACGCCGTATTGGAATTCGAGACCATGATTGATGGCACACAGGTCAATGGTGTGGACATGATCAAGTGCAACGACGAAGGACACATCACTGAGTTCAAGGTGATGATCCGACCACTCAAGGCCATCAATCTGATCCACGCCCAGATGAAGGCGATGCTCGAACAGATGCAGTAGCGATATCACTTGGGGTGATGTCACACCCACTCTCTACTCTGGAACTACCGAGGTACCGTTGCGCGACGTCAGCCTGACGCCTCGAGTCGCAACCGCTCGCTCTTCGGGGCGAGCAGGAGTTGTCCGTTTTCGGACCGGATTCTTAAGGAGAGAAAATGAGTGAAGTAAAGCTGCACGAAATTGCCAACTGGCACCGCCAGGTCTGCCCCGTCACCGACTGGCTCGTTATCTCCGGAGACCTCCCCGTGGACCGGGAAGAGGCGGTCCAGAAGTTGAACGAGTGGATTGAAGCGGGCGTGACCGACATCGTTGATGTGCGAGAAGAGTGGACGGACGAGAAGCTCGTCAAGGAATTAGCGCCCCATATTCGCTACCACTACCTCGGAACGCACGATGATGGCACGAGCCAGGACCAGGCATGGTTCGACGAAGGACTCGCCGCTCTCCACGAAGCCCGCCAGCACGAGAACGCCGTAGTGATGGTGCACTGCCACATGGGCGTCAACCGCGGACCATCAATGGTACTCGCCTACCTCATAGACCAGGGATGGAATCCCCTCGACGCTCTCGATGTCATCCGTAAGGCTCGACCAATTGCCGGCATCATCTACGCCGAGGATGCGATTACGGCCACGTCCGAACAGCTCAAAGCCGGTGGACATGAACTGGCAACAGTGCTCGATCAGACCGAGCAGTGGTTTCGTGACAACGCGATTGACATCGCCACGATTATTCGATGGATTCGTCGAGCCGAATAGTTCGTCGCGTTCAAAAGCAAACAGCCCCGGCCTTGCGGCCGGGGCTGTTTGCAAAGACGAGGTACGACTAGCGGGACTTGAGCTTCTCAATCAACGCTGGGAGGACCTTGTGGACGTCGCCCACAATGCCGAAGTCGGCGACCTGGAAAATCGGAGCATCGGCGTCCTTGTTGATGGCGACAATGTTCTTCGAGCCCTTCATGCCGACCATGTGCTGCGTTGCACCAGAGATACCGCAAGCGATGTAGACCGTTGGCTTAACCGTCTTACCGGTCTGACCAACCTGCTTGCTGTAGGGAACCCACCCGGCGTCAACAATGGCGCGTGAGGCACCAGAAGCTCCATTGAGCAACTTGGCGGCATCTTCAACGAGAGCGAAGGCCGAAGCCTCACCCAAACCACGACCACCGGAAACGATGACAGCGGCCTCTTCGAGCTTGGGTCCGACACGCTCTTCAACGTGCGAAGCCACAATCTTGGCGGAGTTCGTTGCGCCGAGGTCACCCGCGGCGATTGAGTTGACAGTGGCGGCGGCGCCACCAGCGGATTCGGCAGCGAAGGACTTCGCGCGAATAACCACGATGCCAGGACCACCGCTGGTGAAGCGAGCATTCACGATCTGAGTACCACCGAAGACGGGGTGCTCAGTAGTGCCGTCGGCGCTGTAACCAGTGACGTTGGTGAGAACACCGGTGTTGAGCTTGGCGCTCAAACGACCAGCGATGTCACGACCGTCATACGAGGTTGGAATCAAGATGACGTCCGGAGCTCCGGCGCTAGCTACGAGAGCGGCGATGGCTCCAGCGACAGGCGCGCCGGGCAGAGCACCGGCGAGGTCGCCAGCGTCGTGCAACGTCGTTGCGCCGTATTCACCAGCCTGTGCGGCGAGTGTTGCACCCTGGCCACCCCAGGTGATGGCCGAAACCGTTCCACCGAGCGTGCGAGCGTGCGTAAGGATTTCCAATGATGTAGTGCTGAGGGCGCCGTTGGCGGGCTCGACTACGACCCAAATGTTTGACATGTTCATATCTCCTTACAGAACCTTGATGGATTCGAGGAAGGCGACAATCCTGTCGGCTCCATCGCCCTCATCGTTGTACTTCTCACCCGCAGCGCGCGATTCGGCGGCCACGACTGAGGTGATCTGCTGACCGGCGCCAGCGGCACCCGTCTCGGCAGCGAGACCAAGGTCCGCAGCGGTGAGCTCCTCGACTGGCTTGCTCTTGGCGGCCATGATGCCCTTGAAGGATGCGTAGCGGGGCTCAACGACTCCGGCCGTGACCGTCACGACGGCGGGCAGTGGTGAGGTGACTTCGTCGTAACCACCGTCGGTCTGACGGTCGATCTTGATGGTCGAGCCGTCGACAGTGACCGACTTCGCGAAGGTCACCGAAGGGAGACCCAAGAGCTCGGCGACCTGCACGGGAACAGTTCCGGTGTAGCCGTCACTCGACTCGGTAGCGCAGAGTACGAGGTCGGGGTTGACGCGCTTGATCGCGGCAGCCAAGACCTTGGCGGTACCAAGGGCGTCGGTGCCACGGAGGGCGTCGTCCGAAACGACGATGGCCTTGGCCGCACCCATGGCCAGAGCGTTACGCACTCCGGACAGGTCAGCGGCTGAGCCCATCGAGACAACGGTGACTTCACCGGCGCCGGCCTTGTCGACCAACTGGAGTGCCATTTCGACGCCGTACGTGTCGGCTTCGTCGAGAATGAGCTTGCCCGTACGGTCAAGGTTGTGTGTGTTGGGATCCAACGACGCGGGCGCCGCCGGGTCTGGGATTTGCTTTACGCAAACGACAATGTTCATAACCGGAAATGTTAGAGGTTTTTCCGGTAGAGCAAATCAGGGGCCCAAATTGCAATCTCCACTACCTATGGGCTTTTCGGCCCGTTACCGGCCGGTAAGTGGTGGGGTGAATATCAATTTTCGAGCACCAGAGCCCCGTTGCCTAGGGTTGAGCGGTGCACATTCGACGGGCCGACATCGCTGACTGCGAGGCAATCCTCGCCCTGATACGAGACCTAGCTGAGTACGAACGCGAACTCGCCGCAGTCGAAGCCACCATCGAAACCCTTACCGCCACCCTGTTCTGCGACCATCCCACCGCCTTCTGCGACCTCGTCGAGGTTGATGGTGACGTCGTCGGTATGGCGATCTGGTTTCTCAACTACTCCACGTGGCAAGCCAAGTACGGCATCTATCTCGAAGATCTCTACGTTCGGCCGTCGCATCGTGGCCAAGGATGGGGGCACGCCCTCCTGAAGCATCTCGCAAAGATTTGCGTAGAGAACGGGTACGGACGCTTCCAGTGGTCCGTTTTGGATTGGAACCAACCCGCTATCGACTTCTATCGCCAGATCGGTGCCAACCCACTCAAGGAGTGGGTTGGCTACCGACTTACGGGCGAAGCGTTGAGGGCCTTAGCCAACGACTAGTTGTGGTGCCTTGTTATCGACGTACGAGCTCCGATGATGAGCATGGCTGCTCCGAGGAAAATCAAGAGTGCGGCCGGGCGGTGACGTGGTCCCGATTGAATCCGGCCGTCATCGAGGGATGTATCGAGTTTGTTTTGACGATGCGCAACGTATCCGGTGCTGGCCGGTTCGAGCGAATCTTCTTGTTCAAGTCGTGAATTTGTCGCGTGGCCTCAGACAACCATGCCGACACCGCGCATTGTTACGGTGAGGCGTCGTGGTCCGACCCTCAAACTCATTCTGCAGCACACAGCGAAGTTGTTGTCTTCATCACCAGTGAATGAAGGAGTGTCCTACGACAACACGGCTAGGACCGCTTTGCTAATTCCTGCAGACCCAGCGCGGGGTCATCAGTGATGATGGTGTCGGCACCCATGTCCAGCATGGTGTTGATGTCTTCGGCTTTGTTGACCGTCCACACGTTGACCGCCAGACCCCAGGCGTGGGCCTGATCCATCACCGCTTGATCAATCGTTAAGAAGTGTGGGTGAATGGCCTGGAGGCCGAGTTCGCTGGCTTTCCGGGCGTTCTCGAGCACTGGCGCCCGCCAGTCGAGCAGCCAGCCCACCGCAACCGTTGGATGCAGCGCCTTTACGGCCACACAGGTGTCAAGGTCGAATGACGAGACGATGATGTCATCCAGCCAACCCAGCTGTGCCAAGAGGTCCATAGTCTGAGAGGCCATCGCGCCGGATGGGTCGTAGCCGGGATCTTCGTGCCAGTTCTTGATCTCCACATTCACGTGCAGTCCCTGGCAGGCCGTCATCACATCACTCAAGGTGGCGACGCCTTCCGGGAGCTCTCGCAGGGTGAGATCACAGATATCGCCCAATCCCTCTATGCCGGCGTCGTGATGGACCACGAGGGCTCCGTCTTTGGTTCGCCTGACGTCAAGTTCGACTCCGTGGACGCCAAGAGCCTTAGCCTCCAGAAAGGACGCGACGGAGTTCTCCGGTTCGTTGATATGTAGTCCGCGGTGCGCGTAGATTTCGGTTGCCATAGCTCCATCCTTGCCGATAGTCCCAAAATATCGGGGGTTTCTCCCATTGCAAGTTTTCGCAACTACCCCTTGTTTTTTACGATTCCGAAAACTATTCTTTTCCGTCCTACCTTGCGGGCGGAATTGACCAAATCAGTCCGTCCGGTAGAAAACCCCTCAGAACAAGGAATTATCGCTATGTCACTCACCTGGAACCGCACCCACGATTGGGACGACGCCAACTGGCGCATTGATGCGGCCTGCCGCGACACCGCGCCTGAGCTCTTCTTCCCTGTTGGCACCACCGGTGCGGCGATTGACCAGATCGAGTCGGCCAAGCGCCTCTGTGACTCCTGCGACGCCAACAAGGCCTGCCTCGAATTCGCCCTCGCGACGAACCAAGAGTCCGGCGTTTGGGGTGGCACGACCGAAGACGAGCGCAAGAAGCTGCGTAAGCAGTGGCTCGCCGCCCGTCGTCGTTCGCTCTCGAACTAACGCAACGCGCCGCTACCGAGCGGCACGCGAAGACGAACCAGGGTTCCGCCGCCGGCTTCCGGTGACTCAGAGATCATCTCAATAGTCCCCCGTAATTGATTGCGCACGAGGTCACGAACAATTGAGAGCCCCAGGCTGGTCGGAACTTCTAACGAAAACTTCGTGCTGAGCCCCTTCCCGTTGTCGCGGACCTCGGCCACGGCGTGACCGCCTTCATGGCGCAAGGTCAGCGAGACCATTCCCACGTCGTCATTAGTGAACTCGGTAAAGGCGTGCTCCACGGCGTTCATCATCACTTCGGCAATCACGATGGCCAGCGGAGTGGCGATGTCGGTGGGGAGGCTGCCCAGTTCACCATCTACTAAGAATTCGACGGGGTGGCTGGCGAGAACCGACTCTTCCACCATGACTAAGAGTGAGTTCACAATTTCGCTGAACTCCACCACGTCACCGGGCTCTTTAGCCAAGGCCTCGTGCACTACCGCGATTGATCGAATTCGGCGTTCCGCTTCCAAGAGCGCCATACTGACCGCAGGCTCTTCGCTCCGGCGTGACTGCAGGCGGAGCAGTGACGAAATCGTTTGCAGGTTGTTCTTCACCCGGTGGTGTACTTCGCGAATGGCGGCATCCTTAGAGGTGATCTGTCGGTCGAGTCGTTTGAGTTCTGAAACGTCGCGCAACAAAACGACCACGCCGGTTACTTCGGCCTTACTCATAATGGGTAGACAGAGAAAGTCGATGGCCACTTCGGAACCCCGGGCCACGTCTTCACGTCGGGGAATGCCGAACTCGCGCGCCCGTTCCAATTCCCGCACGTGGAGCCCGAGCTCTTTGAGCGATCGGCCCTCCGTGGAGGCGTAGAGACCTAAACGGTGGAGCGCGTTGGTGGCGTTCGGGGTGGCGAACTCTATTAGTCCCCGACCGTCAATCAAGATGATCCCGTCACCAACTCGCGGAAAGCCCGGACCGGCCACGTCGGATTCGCGATACGGGAAGGTGCCCTCGGTGACCATCTCGCAGAGCCGTCCGAACGTCTCGAGGTAGACCGTTTCGTAGGCCGAGGCGGGGCCACGGAGGGGGCCTTGAATTCTTACGAGAACGGCAATGAACTTTCCGTCGTACTGGATGGGAATCGCCCAGTTAGGCAGTGGCTCATCGATGCCGTCAATTTCGACCGTGCCGATTGAAAGCGTGCCCGATTCGAGAGCCTCGGTAACGAGCGGCCAGCGTGTCGATCGTTGGGTCGTGCCCACGAGGTCATCATTGAGCATCGTCGCTCGGTTGTTGGGCCGAACTTGACCGAGCACGACAAAGTCGGTGCGACCGGCCGAACTCGACTCGCGGGCCGGCACGAACAGCAGCATGTCGGAAAAGGAGAGGTCGGCCAGGAGCGACCAGGAGGCGACCAAACGGTGGAGGTGACCTACCGAACCCTCCGAGAGATTGGTTCGCAGGGAGGCAATCTCGGCGAGGGTGGCCACTAGTGCGACCTCAAAGGTTTCATGACCCGCTGGCGAGCTTCGTAGGTCGCGAGTTCGTGAACCCCATGGCGTTCCAGCATCGTGGCGATGTCGTTCGCTCGTGCCCCAACTCGTTCCGACTGGTGGGCGTCTGAAGCCATGGTGAAGGTGGCTCCACCACGCACGAGTCGCTCGAGGAAGCCCTCCGCTGGGTACTGCTCCCCCATGGGCTTGAACCAACCGGCCGACGAGCACTCGATTGAGACATCGGCCTGCAGCGCCGCCTGCGCCATGGCGTCCCACCACGGGGTGGGGTCATCGACGACTCGGCCGGCCACCTTGATGAGATCGGGGTGGGCCATCACATCGACAGACTTGGTCGCCGCCAACTCTTCGAAGGCCGTCGAATAGTCCCGCCAGCACGACTCGAGGCCCCGGGAGTTCCACTCGGCCTGCTGGAGAGGATTGTCTAGGTCGTCGAACTGCCACGTGCCGAGCCAGTGGACACTGCCAATGAGCACATCGAAGGGATACTGGGCCAGGAGGTCACTCACGACATCCATCTGTCCTCGGAAGTAGTCAACTTCGAGACCAATCTTGACGGGCAGTCCCTCATCTTTCGCCCGTTGGGCCAACGTGACGTACTCCTCTAGTGAATTGCGGGCGTGCCAATCGAAGTAGTCCGCCATTGCGGGGGCGGTGGGCTCGTGACCCTGTCGCTCCCAGAAATTGCCGACTGTATTCATGACGTCTACGAAACGGTGTGAGTGCTCAGTGAGAGCCAACTCGGTGACCCCTTGGACTGCAGCCCGTTCGCAGTACTCGGCAATTTGATCGAGCCGGTAGTAGACGGACGATTCGGAGTGGGGCCAGAGGTGAAGGTGGTAATCAATCACGGCGGCTCCTTGCAGTTCTCAGTCGAACTTTAGAACACGCTCGGCGCTCAAGAGCCGTTGTCCAAAACTCGTAACACCTTGGAGGGTGTCAATCTCCCCTTCGGCAGTGAAGGCACCGAATACGGGGGTGTCGCCGGCCGCCAGCGTGGCGAGTTGAGATCGCTCCCTGTCGGCCACGATGGTGTACTCCTCGGCAATGGCCACCATGCGATCACGAGCGGCCACCATGGTGGCGACGTCGACACCAATCAGTTCAGCGACGAGAGCCATCTCTTCGCGGGCCAGCACGGCCACGCCCGTGGTGGTCTCGGTGAGATTGAGTGAGGCCGGCAACATGCGATTCACGAGCCAGCCGCCAATCCGCAACGAGCGCTTCTGCAACTCTTCGTTGAAGAAGGTGGCTTCGCGCATGGGAATAGGTTCGGGGGTCGAGACGATGAGGAACTTGGTCGACTCCTCGGCCAGTAGAGACTCCACCTCGCGCGCCCGCTCCACGAAGCCGTCGTAGAGGGAGCTCAAGAGTAAGAAGAACTCCGTGATGTCCGTCAGGAACTGATTACCCAAAATCTTGTCAGCCATGTAGGTAAGCGGCTTCGCCGCGAGACTCGTCACGCTGGAGCGGGTCGGGGCAATAATCCACTTCAAGAACCGGGACGAGAAGAAGTCGGCCATACGGGTAGGCGCGTCGAGGAAGTCCAGGGCGTTGCGGGTGGGCGGCGTATCGACCACGATGAGGTCCCACTGTCCCCGACCGACCAGCTCGTGGAGCCGTTCCATGGCGATGTAGTCGTGGCTCTGCACGAAGCGTCGGGTGATGTTTTGGTAGAGCACGTTCTGCAGAATTCGCTCGGCCGTCTCTTCGTCCGCGGCTTGGCGGCGGATTAGGGCGTCCCAACTAGCCCGCGGGTCCAGCATGGCCACACTCAGGGTGCCAGCTCCGGAGAGTTCAACGTCCTGTGGCTCATTGCCAATTCCCGGCACACCCAGGGCGTCGGCCAGTCGGCGTGCCGGATCGACCGTCAGCACCAAGACGCGGAGCGATTCATTGGTCGCGATTGCCGTGGCCAGTGCGGCAGCCGAGGTGGTCTTGCCAATTCCTCCCGGACCGCAAGTGACGATGATGCGACAGTCACCAAAGGATTCGCGCAGGGTACTCATGCGATTTCCTCGCTCAGCGAGTTGGCTACTTCTCGAGCCATCGTTGAGCCTTCAGGAACGATGGCGATATTGGGCTGCGTGATAATGGGAAAGGTGCCGCCCACGACCTCACGTAGTGCGACGAACTGATATTCGGCTTCCCGTCGACGAGCAACGGCCAGTTGATTGGCCGTCACGATGCCCCGTAAGGCCTCACTCCCGAAAATGCCGGGCCGCTGATCAACTATGGCGTCGATGGCCGACAGCGTGGCACCGTGGCCAACGATGTCGGGCATGCGATTCATGACCGCTGCGGCCACCGCAACTTTCGTCTCCGCATCGAGCGTGGAGAGCAGTTGCTTCGTTTCGAGGATGGGCATCTCTTCGGGGGTCGTCACGGCCACGACACCGGTTTGGGTGGGGTCGTGCAGGATGTCGACCATCCAGTCGGTCTGATTACGGATGAGCCCCACGCGAACAAACGAATTAATGGCCTCGGGGGCTGCGAGATAGCCGACAATGTGTCCCGTGGCCGGGGCGTCGGCGACAATGACGTCGTAGTGCTTTTCGCGAACCTCGTAGCAGAGCTTGCCGATAGTCAACAACTCACGCACCCCGGGCGCGGCGTTCGCCAAAAAGTCCAGGGCATTGGCGAGGACACCGAGTTTGGCCACGATGGGAATTCGGAGATTGATCTTCAAGTACTCCTGGAGGGCCGCTTCGGTGTCGAGCGCCATCACCGAAAGGTGTTCATCAATTTTTGTCGGCTCAAAGGAGATCTTCGTGAGACCGAAGGCCTCGCCAACTTCACTGCGCATGTCGAGGGCTACCAGGAGGACTGACTTGCCCTCATCGGCTAAGGCCCGGGCGAGACCGGCCGCGATGGTGGTCTTACCAACGCCACCCTTACCAGTGACAAAGAGGAGCTTCCTACTCCCAAGGGGGGTGAAGGCCACGAGTTAGGCGCCGAAGCCCACCCGGCGCTCAGCGGAGTTCGGGCCGATTTCGATGTAGGCGACGCGGGCGGCGGGGACGCCAACGCGGCGTCCCTTGCGGTCGGTGAGCCAGACAATCTGGTCGGCCGCCAGTGCAGCGCCAAACTCGGCCTCCAACGAGGCGCGGTCCGCGGCGTCGTCAAGCTCGATTTCGAGCTCCTTCATTGACTGGATAATGCCGATTCGTACGTCCACGACTGCTCCTTTAGACATCTAACGCAGTCATGTTACGGGGGTGAGGCAGACTTACAGCGTGGGAAACGAATACATCACTGAACGCAATCGCCGCTGGGCCGCCACCATGGAGGGTTACGACGGCGACGGCAACGCTGTCACCGTCGCCCATAAGGACTCCACGGCCCGAATTGGCACCGAGACGGCGGGTATATCGGTGGACGTTTCCCGAGCGGCCCGGGAAGATCGCCTCGACGCACTCCTAGCCCCCGGGGCCACTCGATCCAGCGGAGCGGGCAATCGAGTCCGCGAAGAGGAGCCCGACGAGTTCCGGACCTGCTTCGAACGTGACCGCGACCGCATCTTGCACTCCAGTTCATTTCGCCGTCTCGCCGGCAAGACTCAAGTTTTCATTTTTCCCGAAGACCACCAGCGCACTCGACTGACCCACGCCCTCGAAGTAGCCCAAGTGGCGGGCGGTATCGCTCGAGCGACCGGTCTCAACGTGGCCCTCGCCGAAGCCATTGCCATTGGTCACGACTGTGGCCACGGTCCCGGTGGACACGCCAGTGAAGATGCCTTCGATGTCTTTGTCCCCGGTGGTTTTGACCACGCTCCCTGGGGCGCCAACGTTTCACTGACCTCACTCAATCTCTGCCTCGAGACGCTCGACGGGATTCGAAACCACTCCTGGTCCCGGCCGGCCCCGTCTACTCCTGAAGGTGAAGTGGTCAGTTGGGCCGACCGTATCGCCTACGTCTGTCACGACTTTGAAGATGCGGTGTCGGCCGGCATCGTTTCGGCCGACCAACTTCCCGCCATCGTCCGCGACCGTTGCGGCTCTCGACGGGGACAGCAGTTGGGCTCATTCATTACCGCCATGGTGCGGACTATCCGAGACACCGGCGTGATTGGTATGGATGCGGCCCACGCGGAAGCCTTAGCCGCCTTTCGTACTTTTAACTACGAATCGATCTACCTGCGCGACGCTTCACTACACCAAGCTGGCGCCGTGGTCTCAATGCTGCGCGGTCTCGTTGAGCACTTCGCCAAGAGTCCGCAGGAGATTCCCGATGTGCGGGAAGGGTTAGCGGCGCCATCGACGGATGCCGAAATTCTCCACGAGGCCGTGGCCTACGTGGCCGGCATGACCGATCGATACGCCTGTCGACAAGCAGTGACACTCTTGGAGTGGCCAGTTGACCAACTGCCCCAGAGCATTGACCGTTAAGGCTGGGTGGCGCCTTCGAGGTTGATGGTCGCGGCTCCCGAGCCACGCATCCACTCAAGACGCTGTTCCGTGGTCCGCAGGGCGGCCCGCTCGTGCGTCAAGATCCAGAACTTCTTGTTCAAGACGGCGTCGGCGACGGCATTAGCAACGATTTCTGCGTCGATTCCGGCGTTCACCGCGGATGAACCAAGGTCGTTCAACAACTTCGCGTCGGGCGACTCGTTGTAGCTCTTGAGCTCATTCGGCATGTTGCGCTGCGACTCAAAGATGCGGGTCTTCACGAAACCCGGGCAGAGAGCCGAAACGCCCACGTTGGTGTTGCGCATACCGAGTTCGTGGAAGAGCGACTCGGAGATACCGACAACGGCGAACTTGCTGGCGCAGTAGGCACCCATGCCGGGCACACCACCGAGGCCGGCGAGGGAACCCGTGTTGATCACGTGACCTTCGTTCTGTTCCAGGAAGTGGGGGACGAAGACGTTGATGCCGTTGATGACACCATCAACGTTGACCTTCATGACCCAGTCCCAGACAGACTTAGGGGTGCCAATCGTCGGACCGGCGGCCACGCCGGCGTTGTTGAAAATCAGGTGGACGCCGTCAAACTCGTCGAGGGCGGCATCCTTCAGCGCCTGAACGTCGGCTTCAATGGAGACGTCACCCAACACACCAATGACCTTGGCGCCGTTGTCGCGCAGTCGGCTGACGGCCGAGTCGAGGGCGGACTGCTCGATGTCACCGAGCACCAGGTTGGCACCGAGTTCGGCGAACTTGTAGGCAGTGGCGAGGCCAATGCCGCTTGCGCCACCGGTAATTACTGCGGTCCGATTCTGAAGTTCCATTGCACGCTCCTGTTAACTGCTTCACCTTAGTGAAAGTCAAGAATCGGTGAAGTCATCTGCCCAGTCAATGGTTTTGACTGGAACTGATGCGCAGACGGGGACTAGACCAGGCGCAGTTCTTGTCGATAGACGCGCGCTTGACCCTGGGCCGCAATGGTTTTGGCGAGTTGAGCGAAGGCCGCGTGCACGTCCGTGTCGTTACCGTCGGTGACGATGGGGGTGCCTTCGTCGCCACCCTCACGA